>Ga0209257_1000155_pt1 | contig 182928 bp, 163 predicted proteins | sample AraplaCvi_mCL_r2_FD_184277 | JGI IMG/M metagenome (GOLD analysis project Ga0209257, IMG submission 184277) | Arabidopsis root microbial communities from North Carolina, USA - plate scrape MF_Cvi_mCL_r2 (SPAdes) (version 2) | ecosystem: Host-associated > Plants > Roots > Endosphere | place... | reverse complement strand
TGCCGGGCGACGTCGACGGCATGGTTCACATGTCGGACATCGCTTGGGGCATCTCGGGCGAAGAAGCGCTGCACCTCCACCGCAAGGGCGAGGCCGTGCAGGTCGTCGTTCTCGACGTCGATGTCGAGAAGGAACGCATCAGCCTCGGCATCAAGCAGCTTGAAAAGGGTGCTCCGGCCGTTGGTGGCGGCACCGCTGCTGCTGGCTCGGTGAAGAAGAACGACGTCGTCACCGTCACCGTCCTCGAAGTCCGCGACAACGGCCTCGAAGTTCAGGCTGGCGACGATGGCGCGACCGGCTTCATCAAGCGCGCCGACCTTGGCCGCGACCGCGACGAACAGCGCGCCGAACGTTACCAGGTCGGCCAGAAGTTCGATGCGATGGTCATCGGCTTCGACCGCTCGAAAAAGCCGAACTTCTCGGTCAAGGCGATGCAGATCGCCGAAGAGAAGCAGGCTGTGGCTCAGTATGGCTCGTCGGACTCGGGTGCGTCACTCGGCGACATCCTCGGCGAGGCGCTGAAGGCCGGCAAGAAGGATTAATTCTTCTTCCCGCCATCAGGCGAAACAAAAGGCCCGCAGAGCGTCCCTCTGCGGGCCTTTTTCTTTCGGTGATATATTTTGACCGGACAGTGATTCATGATACCTTCTCCGCGCGTTGGGAGGGGTCTCACGCAAAAAATGAGCCGGCAACGACCGGACGCCTGCTTCGGCAGGAGAAGCGTGGCTGTTATACAATAGGGGAAGCACCATGATCCGGTCAGAACTGGTTCAAAAGATCGCTAGCGAAAACAGCGATTTGCGGCTCGAGGAAGTCGAGCGCATCGTCGACACTTTCTTCGATTCCATCGTCGAACAGCTCGCTGCGGGCGGCCGCGTCGAACTGCGTGGATTCGGGGCCTTTTCAACCCGTTCGCGCGACTCGCGCACCGGTCGCAATCCCCGAACGGGGGCCGCGGTCGACGTGAAGGCCAAAAACGTGCCCTATTTCAAACCGGGCAAGGAAATGCGCGAACGTTTGAACAGCTAAGACCGGGCGCCGCTCAGCGGCGCCGGTCCATTCCCGCTCATCAGTTCTTGAGCCGGTAGCCAGTCCGGAACATCCAGAAAATAATGCCGAGGCACAGCGCCAGGAACAGCGCCACCGCGCCCATGCTGACCTCGATCCCGACATCGCCTTTGCCGAAGAAGGTCCAACGGAAGCCGCTGATCAGATAGACGACGGGGTTGAACAGCGTGATCGTCCGCCACGCCGCGGGCAGCATGTCGAGCGAGTAGAAAGCGCCGCCGAGGAAAGTGAGCGGATAGATGACCAGCATCGGGATCACCTGAAGCTGCTCGAAACTCTGCGCCCAGATGCCGATGATGAAACCGAACAGGCAGAATGTCACCGCCATCAGGATCATGAAGGCGGCCATCAACAGCGGGTGCGCGACCTGCACATCGACGAACAGATGCGCGGTCGCGAAAATGATCGATCCGATCACCACCGACTTAGTCGCCGCAGCGCCGACATAGGCGATCACCGTCTCGAGCGGCGACAGCGGCGCCGACAGCATCTCGTAGATCGTCCCCGTCCATTTGGGCATATAGATGCCGAACGACGCGTTGCTGATGCTTTCGGTGAACATCGTCAGCATCATCAGCCCCGGCACGATGAACGCGCCATAGGGCACATTGCTGACTTCGGTCATCCGGCTGCCAATCGCCGATCCGAAGACGACGAAATAGAGCGCAGTGGTGATCACCGGCAGCATCAGGCTGGTCCAGAAGGTGCGCCCGAAGCGCGCCATTTCAAAGGCGTAGATCGCGCGCACGCCGCGCCAGTTCGCGGTCATGCGGCTTCTCCCTTTGCGCCGTTCGATTCGTGCACCAGCCCGACGAAAATATCCTCGAGCGAGCTTTGCCGTGTGTGCAGATCCTTGAACTGGACCCCGATGTCGGTCATCCGCCGCAGCAATGAGGGCACCCCCGTCGCTTCGGCGCGGCTGTCGAATTCATAGACCAGTTCATTGCCCTCGCCCGCCAGCTCCAGCTTCCACTGCGCCAGCTCGTCGGGGATCGCCGTCAGCGGCTCGACCAGATTAAGCGTCAACGTCTTGCGTCCCAGCTTCTTGATCAGTTCGTCCTTCTGCTCGACCAGGATCAGCCGTCCGCCGGTGATCACCCCGACACGGTCGGCCATCTCCTCGGCTTCCTCGATATAATGGGTGGTGAGGATGATGGTGACGCCGCGCTCGCGCAGCCCGCGCACCATGTTCCACATGTCGCGGCGCAGCTCGACGTCGACGCCCGCGGTGGGTTCGTCGAGAAACAGGATTTCGGGCTCGTGGCTCAGCGCCTTCGCGATCATCACGCGGCGCTTCATGCCGCCCGACAATTCCATGATCTTCGACGTGCGCTTGTCCCACAAAGACAAGTCGCGCAGCAATTGCTCGATGAACGCGGGATCGCGCGGCTTGCCGAACAACCCGCGCGAGAAGGTCACGGTCGCCATCACCGTCTCGAACGCGTCGGTGTGCAGTTCCTGCGGCACCAGCCCGATCATCGTGCGTGCGGCGCGATAGCCCTGCGCATGGTCATGCCCGGCGACGGTCACCGTCCCCGCACTCGCGGTCACGATGCCGCAGACGATGCTGATCAGCGTCGTCTTGCCCGCGCCATTCGGCCCGAGCAGCGCGAAAATCTCGCCCTTGTTGATGGTGAGGTCGACATCGCTCAGCGCTATGTGACCGCTTTTATAAGTTTTCCCGAGGCCGGAAATTTCAAGGACCGCTGTCATCCCCCGCCTCTAGCCGAGCGGTCCGACGGCGTGAAGCGGCAAAGAGCGCTTGACCTCCATCCGTCCATCGGCTTGACCCACCTCACCATGCGGACGTGGCGAAATCGGTAGACGCAGCAGACTTAAAATCTGCCATCCTCTGGGTATGCGGGTTCAAGTCCCGCCGTCCGCACCAATCAGGAAATCGGGCGTGACGCCCGCCGCCTCCCAATAGGCGGCCAGCCCCATCTCCTCGCACAGCGACAGGAAGCGCGGATGCGCGCGGAGATCGGCGGTCACCGGCAGGAACAGCATCTGGGTGACGCGGCGATGCTGGTCGGTGACCGACGGATCGGATGCGGTCTTATGAACGCCGACGCTCACCGGCCCGCGGCGCAGCAGATAGCCCTCGGCAACGCGCAGCGCGGCATCGGCCTCGCGCAGCCCGGCGAGGTGCATCACCGCCGCCAGCCCCTGTGCCGGTCCTTGCTCCGCCGACCGAAGATTGCGCTCGACCGCTTGCGCGCGCAGCACCCTGTCATCGGGCTCGGCGAGCGATGCGAGAGTCAGTTCGAGCGCGGGCTAGTTTCGTCGCTCAACGCCGCATCGCCGCAGCTTCCCCAGCCCACCGCCGCCGAAATATCGAGCTTCCGGATACAGGGGGACGGCACCCTCGCCGCGACGCCTGCGGGAACCGGCATGTCGACGCAACTCGGCAATGCGGCCGGGCGCCATTTGCCCAATGCGATCGGGATCGAGACATGGGCCGCGGGTGGCCGCCAATTCGCCATCGCCGCCGAAGCACGGACGGTCTCTTCGACCGGAGTCCCTTCCGCGACCTTCGCAGCTCTCCAAACCGCGTCGGTCTCGACGTGGGAAATTGCCGCCCACGGCAGCCTTCTTCCGCGCTCGCAGGATTTCATGCTCGGACCGACGACCGCCTCGGGGCCGACGCAGGCGGGTTTCCTCGTCTATTCGCCCATCTATTCGACTTTCTGGGTCGCGACTTCGGCGGGCGCCACAATTTCGGGTTACGGGCTCGACGCCGATGGAAATGTCACGCTCGGTGCCATGGCGGGCATTCTGGCCCGCGGGACCGCGGTCGATCCTGCCGCGACAAGCCCGCTCGCCAATGCCGACGGTTATGTCGACATGGCGATCAGCGCCGACGGCCGCTGGATATACCAATTGGTCGGGCTCAAGGGCCGCATCGACGTTTATGAAGTCGACACGCTGGTCGCGGTCAACATCGCGCGCCGGCAGCAGGTCACGACCGGTCTGCTGCCGATGGACAATCTGCAAGGGCTCGTGTCGGTCGGGAGCTGATCGCTTGACATAGGGCATGGCCTTGCGGCGCGTGCCGTCCTAGGGTGCTGGCGCAATGCGCTTCGTTCGTCCCGCCGCCCTCCTCCTGCTCACCGCATCGCTACCGTTCGCGCTCGCCAGTTGCGGCCTGTTCGGCGAACGCGGACCGGTAAAGATCGCCGCCATCGGCCCGATCAACGCGGCGGCGTCACCGCTCGGCGGCGAATTATCGGCCGCCAATGCCGCCTTGCTCGACGCGACCTCGCAGGGCCTCGTCAGCTATGACGGCGAGGGTCAGATCGACACCGGGCTTGCCGACCGCTGGACCGTCACCACCGACGGGCGCAGCTATATCTTCCGCCTGCGCGAAGCCAAATGGACCAATGGCCGCAAGGTCACGGCCGAGGATGTCGCGGCGATCCTGCGATCCTATCTTGCGCCCGCCAGCCGCCACGTCCTGAAAAGCGACTTCCCCGAGATCGAGACGATCAAGGCGATGACCGACACCGTCATCGAAATCCGCCTCGCCGTGCCGCAACCCGCGATCCTCGAGCTGCTCGCGCAACCCTCGATGGCGATCGTCAGCAAGGGCATGGGCTGGGGCCCGATGCGCGCGCGCAAGATCGGCCGCGCAGTGCTGCTCTCGCCCGTCCCCGATCCGCTCGCCGAGGATCAGGAGGCCGCTGAGGCCGCCGCGAACGATCCTGCCGCGTCGATCGAACTTACCGGCACAACGCCAGCGGGTGCGCTCGCGCGCTTCAAGAACGGCTATGCCGATGGCGTCATCGGCGGCCGTTTTTCGACCCTGCCCTATTTCGCCGCGTCGAACATCGGCCGCTCGCGCCTTGTCGTCGACCCCGTCCCCGGCCTGTTCGGCCTGTCTTTCGTCCGCGCCGAGGGCTTCCTCGCGACTGATGCCAATCGCGACGCGCTCGTGCGCGCGATCCGGCGCGAGCGATTGGTCGAGGCGTTCGGCCTGTCCGAATGGCAACTGCAGGTCACCCTCCGCCCCGCGCTTTACGCCCGCGACGGCGGCCCCGCGCCGCTCGTCCCCGTCTGGGCCGAATATGACGAGGCGTCGCGGATCGCGCAGGCAAAACGCGCCGTCGATGCCTGGCGCAGCGCCGGACGCGAGATCGAGCCGCTGCGCATCGCGGTCCCGGACACCCCCGGCGGCCGCATCCTATTCGCTTATGTGTCCGCCGATTTCAAAGCGATCGGCGTGCCGAGCCAGCGTGTCCCCATGGCATCGACCGCCGACCTTCGCCTGATCGACGAAGTCGCGCCGAACGACGACGCGTTATGGGCGCTGCGCCGCCTGTCGTGCCGCCGCGACACGCTGTGCAATCGCGAGGCTGAGGAGTTGATCGATCGGGCGATGCGCAACGTAGACGCGGGCCAGCGCCGGGTGCAGGTGAGCGAGGCCGAGGCCGTCCTCGGCCGCTACGCCCCCTTCATCCCGCTCGCGACCCCGCTGCGCTGGTCGGTCGCATCGCAGCGCCTCACGGGCCTGCGCGCGAACGGCCGCGCGCAACACCCATTGAATCATCTGATTGCCATACCCAACTAATACAGCGGCGCTGCAACTTCGAGCGCTTTTGAAAGGACCCCGATGGCCCCTTCGACGCCCAATCCCGACGCGATCTTCGACGCGCTGATCTCGAATCGCAACGATCCGGCAGCGCTCCGCAAGCGCGTCGAGACGCTCGAAATCCTGCTCGAACGCAGCTTCATCATCCCCGGCATCAATCGCCCGGTCGGCCTCGACGCGATCGTCGGCCTTGTCCCCGTCGTCGGCGACGTGATCGCCGCGACGATGGGCGCTTACCTCATCTGGGAAGCGCGCAATCTCGGCATGCCGAAATGGAAGATCTGGCGCATGGTCGGCAATCTCGGCGTCGACACCGCGCTCGGCGCCGTGCCGCTCGTCGGCGACGCGTTCGACTTCTTTTTCCGCTCGAACACGCGCAATCTCAAGATCATCAAGAAGCATCTCGACAAGCATCACCCGGGCACGATCATCATCGACCAATAGGCGTTTCCTCGTCTTCCCTTGGGGTGTCTAATGCTGCTAGCACAGCGCCGCCACACCCCAGGGGAGACTATCGAATGATCCGCGCCAGCCTTGCCGCGCTTGCCCTCAGCTGTTCCATCACCGCCGTCGCTGCGGCCGCGCCGCAGGATAAAGACCCGTACCTCTGGCTCGAAGATATCGAGGGCGCAAAGGCGCTCGACTGGGTCAAAAAGGAAAATGCGGCCACCGACAAGCTGATCGCCAGCCGCCCGGGGTTCGAGGCCGACCGCAAGCGCGCGCGCGAAATCCTCGACGATGACCGGCAAATCGCCGAACCCGGCGAAGTCATGGGCGACACGATCACCAATTTCTGGCGCGACGCGAGCAATCCGCGCGGAATCTGGCGCCAGAGCCCGCTCGATGCCTATCTCGCGGGCAAGCCCGTCTGGACGACACTGATCGACGTCGACGCGCTCGGCAAGGCGGAGAAACAGAGCTGGGTGTGGCACGGCGCCGACTGCCTCGCCCCCGATTACAAGCGCTGCCTCGTCTCGGTGAGCCCCGGCGGCACCGACGCCGACGTGGTGCGCGAATGGGACCGTACGACCAGGAGCTTCGTCGATGGCGGCTTCACCGTGCCGCAGGCAAAAAGCAGCGTGACGTGGGAAGACGCCGACACTTTGCTCGTCGCGACCGATTATGGCGAGGGCAGCATGACCGCATCGGGCTACCCGCGCATCGTCAAGCGCTGGAAGCGCGGCACCCCGCTCGCTTCGGCCGAAACGCTGGCCGAGGGTGAGCATGAAGATGTCGGGATGAACGTCTTCGCGCTCGTCGACGGCGACAAGCGCTGGCCGATGATCAGCCGCGGCAAGACCTTCTACACCAATGACTATCTGATCCGCAGTGGCGAAACCTATCATTCAACGATCATCCCCGACACCGCGAGCGTTCGCGACGTGCTCGGCGGCCAGGCGATTATCTTCCTCAACAAGGATTTCAGCGACGGCTTTCCCGCGGGTTCGCTGATCTCGCTGTCGCTCGAGGATATGGCCGCCGACCGCCAAGTACCGATCCTATCGGTGATGACGCCGACGAAGGCGCAGGCGATCGAAGATGTCTCGGCAACGGACAATATATTGTGGGTCAAGGCGCTCGACGATGTCGAGGGCAAGCTTTTCGCACTGCACCGCGACGCGAAGACCGGCAATTGGAGCCAGAAGGAGGTTCCGCTCGCCGCCAACGCCACCGTCAACATCGCGGGCACGATCGGCAAGCGCGACACCATCTTCGCGAGCGCCGAGACGATGCTGATGCCCCCTACGCTCTACGCCGTGTCCGAAACCGCCGCGCCGCAAGCCGTGCAGAGCCTGCCCGCGACCTTTGACGCCAAGGACATGAGCGTCGAAAAGCGCTTCGCGACTTCTAAGGACGGCACTAAAATCCCCTATTTCATCGCGCGCAAGAAGGGCACGACCGGCCCCGTCCCTGCCCTTGTTCACGCCTATGGCGGCTTCCGCGCCGCGCAGACACCTGGCTATCTCACCGGCCAGCCGTACCGCGCCGGCCCGCTCGGCCTGTTCTGGGTCGAGGACGGCAACGCTTATGTGCTCGCCAATATCCGCGGTGGCGGTGAATATGGTCCCGCGTGGCACGCTGCGGCGCTGCGCGAAAAGCGCCAGAACAGCTTCGACGATCTCCACGCGGTGGCCGAGGATTTGGTGAAGACCGGGGTCAGCGCGAAGGGCAAAATCGCGATCTCGGGCCGGTCGAACGGCGGCGTGCTCGTCGGCGCGGCGATGACGCAGCGCCCCGACCTCTATGGCGCGGTGATCTGGGGCTCGCCGATCAAGGATATGTGGCGGTATGACAAGATGCTCGCGGGCGCCTCATGGGTCGCCGAATATGGCGATCCCGACGTGCCCGAAGACTGGGCCTTCCTCTCGAAATATTCGCCCTATCACAACATCCGCAAGGGCGTGAAATACCCGCCGATCTTCCTCTATCTTTCGACCAAGGACGACCGCGTCCACCCCGGCCACGCACGTAAATTTGCCGCACGGCTGATGGAGAATGGCAACCGCGTCTATTATCACGAATATCTGGAAGGCGGCCATTCGGTCGGCGCCGACCATGCCGAGGATGCCGTGCGCGCCGCGATGCTCCACGGCTTCCTGAAGCGCGAGTTGGTAGAGAAGAAATAGAGGAACCGCAGTTTAGCGGATCTGCCGCTTTTCCAACTTTCGCGCGAGCGTGCGGCGGTGCATTCCCAGCCGCCGCGCCGTCTCCGAAATGTTGAAGTCGGTCTCAACCAGCACCTGATGGATATGCTCCCACTCGACGGTCTTGATCGACGATTGGCGGTCGCCCACCGGCGTTTCGGCATTGCCGTCGGTGCGGTCGAACGCCGCCTCGATATCATCGGTGTTCGACGGCTTGGCGAGATAATAGGACGCACCAAGCTTGATCGCCTCGACCGCGGTCGCGATGCTCGCAAAGCCGGTGAGCACGACGATCCGCATCGCCGCATCGGCCGCGCGCAGCGTCTGCACGCATGCAAGCCCCGACGCACTGCCGAGCTTCAAGTCGACGACCGCATAGCCCGGCCGGAAAGTCTGCAAATGCGCGTCCATCTCCTCGGGACTATGCGCGACCCGCACATCATAACCGCGCCGCTCGAACGAGCGTTTCAGCGTCCGCGCGAACGCCTCGTCATCCTCGACGATCAGCAATTGCCGTTGCTCGGTCATGCCGTCTCTCCACTGTCGCGCGCGAGCGACGAAATGGGCAGGAAAATCCGCACCAGCGCGCCGCCTTCGTCACGATTGGACACGCTGGCGCCGCCGCCGAGCTTGCGCAGCACATTGACCAGCAAAAACAGGCCGAGCCCGCCGCCCGGGCGTCCCTTGGTCGAGCGATAGGGCTGACCGAAATTCTCCAGCATTTCATCACTGAAACCCGGTCCGCGATCGGCGATCTCGATCACCAGCATGTCGCCGTCGCGCGACGTCGTAAAGCCGGTCCAGTCGGGCGACACCTCGGCGGCATTGTCGAGCACATTGCCGATGACCTGGCGCAGCGCGGGATCCGACACGATCGCGACGTCGGCGCCGAAGCGGTCGTTGAATTCGACCGTATCCGGACGGCGCACTGCGCGCGTGTGCGACACGATCTCGTTGAACGCCGCGCGCATCGTCGTCAGCTGCGGCGCCTCGCCGCGCGCCTCGCCCGCCGACATCAGGATGCCGCTGACGATTGCCTTGCAGCGCTGCACCGCCGCATCCATGTCGGCGAGGTCCTCCTGCATCTCGCGATCCTTCGCAAGCCGCGGCGCCGCCTTCCAGTCGCCGATCAGCACCGACAGCGTCGACAGCGGTGTACCAAGCTCATGCGCTGCACCCGACGCGAGCAAGCCCATACGCACGATATGATCCTCCTCCGCCGCGCGTTGGCGGCTCGCCGCGAGCGCCGCATCGCTGTCGCGCAAATTGCGGCTGATCCGCGTGACGAACGCGACGAGCAGCACCGCGATCAAAAGGAAACAGACGAAACTGCCCTGCAGATAGAGCTCCATCGGATCGGCGGAATAAGCGGGCGACAGCACGAGCGGCGTCGGATCGACGCGCAGCGCCGCAAGCGCAGCGAGCGCCGCGACGACGATCGCCCACGACGACCGCGGCGTCAGCAGGATCGCGCCGATCACGACCTGCAGCAGGAAGAGCGAGGCAAAGGGATTGCCGAGCCCGCCGCTATGATGAAGCTGCCAGCCGAGCGCCGCGACGTCGAACAGCAGCACCGCGGTCAGTTCGGCATTGGTCACCGCGCGCCCGCGGCGGAGCAAGGCGATGCTCGCAAAGTTGATCGCGATCAGCACCATGATCGCTGCGAGCAGGGGCGCGCCCGGCAGCGATATGCCCATCGGCCCGCTGACGATCCCGATCGTCGCAAGCTGCCCCCCGACCGCGATCCAGCGCAGCTGGATCAGCAGCGTCATGTTCCGGCGCCCGGCGGGCGCGCGGGCGGGTGCGGCCGGCAGGATCGTCGGGCTGGTCATCAATCGCGGATACGCCACAGCCGCCACGCAAAAAAGAGGCTGAGCGCACAAAGCGCAAACCAGGTCAGCGCATAAACCAGATGATTGTCGGGAAAGCGCACGACGGTCAGCCCGCCGACGGGGTAGCCACCGGGGTTTGGCGTGACGTCGGCATCAACGAAATAGGGAGCAACATTTCGCAGCCCCCTCGCCTTTGCGATCGCCGCGACATCGCGCGAGAACCAGCGATCGCCAGCCGGATCGTTCGAACGCAGGAAGGCGCCTTCGGGCTCGGTCACGCGCAACAGTCCGGTTACGGTCGCCGCGCCCGCGACATTGCCTGCCGCCCGCGCCGCCGGATCGCGCCGATCCTTGGGCACAAAGCCGCGATTGACGAGCAGCGTGAATCCTCTCGTTTCGAGCGGGGTCAGAACCCAATAACCGGGACCGCGATCGGTCACCGCCTGCACCAGCGTTTCGCGGTCGTGCCTAAAGCTGCCGGTCGCGCTCACGCGACGATAGGCGTCGGCCTTCGCGCCGAGTCGATCCCAGCGATCCGGCCCCGGGGCCGCCACCGGCGCCGCATGAATACGCGCATCGACCGCCGCGACCAGTTCATGCTTCCACGCGCGCCGCTCGACCTGCCAGACGCCGAGCGCCGCCAGCCCCATCGCCGCGATCAGCGCCGCGGCGGCAAAAGCGCCGCGGCGGGTGCGTGTCACGGTACCTGTCTCGCGTCTTCGTGCGACATCGGCATCATATTGGTGTTGAGGTGGTGCATCACCCACAGCGAGCCCGCGAGCATGATCACCACGACGATGATGGTGAAGACGAGCGAGGTCAGCGACCAGCCGCCTTCGGCCTTCGGCGTCATGTGGAGGAAATAGACCATATGGACGACGATCTGAACGACCGCGAAGCCCATGATGATCGCCCCCGTGGCCGCGGCGCTCAGCGGCATCGTCATCACCAGCCAGAAAGGAATGGCGGTCAGGATCACCGACAGGACGAAACCGATGACATAGTCGCGCATCGACGCGTGCGGCATCTCGATTTCGTCATGACCGTGCGCAGCGTGAGGATCGGCGCTCATCGCAGCACTCCCATCAGATAGACAAAGGTGAAGACGCCGATCCACACGACGTCGAGGAAGTGCCAGAACATGCTGAGGCACATCACGCGGCGCTTGTTCGCCGCGATCAGCCCATGCTTCGACAGCTGGAACATCAAAGTCACCAGCCAGATGATGCCGAAAGTGACATGCAGCCCGTGCGTGCCGACCAGCGTGAAGAAGCTAGACAGGAAGGCGCTGCGCTGCGGCCCCGCGCCGATCTCGATCAGATGGTGGAATTCGTAAAGCTCGATCCCGAGGAAGGCGAGCCCGAACAGCCCGGTGACCGCGAGCCAGATCTGGACGCCCTTCACCTTGCCCTGCTGCATCTGGAGCACCGCAAAACCGTAGGTGATCGACGAGAAGAGCAGCATCGCGGTGTTGAGTGCGATGAGCTTCAGGTCGAACAGATCCTTCGGCGAAGGTCCAGCAGCATAGCTGCCGCCGAGCACGGCATAGCAGGCAAAGAGGATTGCGAATATGAGGCAATCGCTCATCAGATAGATCCAGAAGCCCAGCATCGTGCTGTGCCCCTCGGGATGCGCATGCTCGTCGAGGTCGTAGAACTGGACGGGTTCGTCGGCGGTGATGGTCTTGGCACTCATCGCATCAGGCTCCGGCCGCCAGCTGGCGGGTGCGCGCTTCCTCGACCGCGGTGACCGTCGCCGCCGGGATGTCGAAATCGCGCTTGTAGTTGAAGGTGTGATAGATCGCGCCGACGATCGTCGCGGCAAAGCTCAGCGCCACCAGCCACCAGATGTGCCAGACGAGCGCGAAACCCATGACGAGGCAGAAGCCCGACAGGATCATCCCCGTGCCGGTGTTGCTCGGCATATGGATGTCGCGATAGCCATCGATCGGCCGCTGATGCCCGCGCTTCTTCATGTCGTACCACGCGTCAAGGTCGTGGATCACCGGCGTGAAGGCGAAATTATAGTCGGGCGGCGGCGAGCTGGTCGCCCATTCGAGCGTGCGGCCGTCCCACGGATCGCCCCCGGTCGTGTCGCGCAATTCCTTGCGGCGCCAGATGCTGACGCCGAACTGGACCAGCATCGCACCGATGCCCGCGGCGACGATCAGCGCGCCGATACCTGCGATCACGAACCAGATTTGCAGGCTCGGGTCGTCGAACACGCGCATCCGGCGGGTCACACCCATCAGGCCGAGGATATAGAGCGGCGTGAAGGCGACCCAGAAACCCACGACCCAGCACCAGAAGCTGATCTTGCCCCAGAACACGTCGAGCTTGTAGCCGAACGCCTTGGGCCACCAGTAGTTGATCGCTGCGAACAGGCCGAAGAGCACGCCCCCGATGATGACGTTATGGAAATGCGCGATCAGGAACAGCGAGTTGTGGAGCACGAAGTCGGCGGGCGGCACCGCGAGCAGCACCCCGGTCATGCCGCCGATGACAAAGGTCAGCATGAAGGCGATCGTCCACATCATCGGCAGTTCGAACCGGATGCGCCCGCGGTACATCGTGAACAGCCAGTTGAAGAGCTTGGCCCCCGTCGGGATCGATATCACCATCGTCGTGATGCCGAAGAAGCTGTTCACGCTCGCCCCCGACCCCATGGTGAAGAAATGGTGCAGCCACACGATGTACGACAGGATGGTGATGCACACCGTCGCATAGACCATCGAGGTATAGCCGAAGAGCTTCTTGCCCGAGAAGGTCGAGGTGACTTCCGAATAGACGCCGAACAGCGGCAGCACGAGGATGTAAACCTCGGGGTGCCCCCAGATCCAGATCAGGTTCACATACATCATCGGCGACCCGCCGAGATCGTTCGTGAAGAAATTGGTGCCGGCATAACGGTCGAGCGTGAGCAGCGCGAGTGTCGCGGTCAGGATCGGGAAGCTCGCGACGATCAGGATGTTCGAGCAGAGCGAGGTCCATGTGAAGACGGGCATCTTCATCAAGCCCATGCCTGGCGCGCGCAGCTTCAGGATCGTGACGATCAGGTTGATGCCCGACAACGTCGTGCCCACCCCGGCTATCTGCAGCCCCCAGATATAATAATCGACGCCGACGTTGGGGCTGTACGCGATCCCCGACAAAGGCGGATAGGCGAGCCAGCCGGTCTGCGCATATTCGCCGATGAACAGCGAGATCATCGTCAGCACGGCGCCCGACGTCGTCATCCAGAAGCTGAAATTGTTGAGGAACGGAAAGCTGACGTCGCGCGCGCCGATCTGCAGCGGCACGATATAGTTCATCAGGCCGGTGATGAACGGCATCGCGACGAAGAAGATCATGATCACGCCGTGCGCGGTGAACACCTGGTCATAATGGTGCGGGGTCAGATATCCCTCGGACCCGCCGAACGCGAGGGCCTGCTGCAGGCGCATCATGATCGCGTCGGCAAAGCCGCGCAGGAACATGATGAGGCCGAGGATCATGTACATGATCCCGATGCGCTTGTGGTCGACGGTGGTGAACCACTCGGTCCACAAATAGCCCCAGAGGCGGAACTTGGTGATCAGCCCGAGCACGGCGAGGCCGCCAAGGACGACGCCGATGAAGGTGACGACGAGGATCGGCTCGTGCAGCGGCAGCGCCTCGAGCGACAGCTTGCCGAGAAGCGGACCGGTTTCAGGTGCGGGATGCGGGATGGTCATGGGGATCTCGGCTCGGTTCAGGACATCGGGCGGTCGGCGGGCGCGCGCAGCGCGGTGCGTTCGGGCTTCGAGGGGTGCGGAAGCCCCTCACCCTTCAATCTTTCGGGCGCGACCGGCTTTGCGTCGGGGCGATCGTTCGACATCACCGGCGAGCTGCAATAGGCCGCGACATAGCGCATGCTCCAGCGGGCGGCATCGACGGTGCCGCGCGCGGCGAACTTGTCATAGGTGACCTGCCGGACATTACCGATGCCCGCGATGCCGGCGCCACCCTTGGCGTCGAGCGCCATCATGTCGTGCATGCACATCTTGCCGGGCTCGACGCACATATTGACGACGGCGTCGAACAGTTGCGGGTCGCTCGCGGCGAACCGGCGCACCGGCTCCTTATGCGTCGGCTTTTCTAGCTTCAGATAGGCATCGCGGCTGAGGTCACCCTCGGCCGAAGCCTTGGCCTCGGCAACCCATTTGTCGAACTCGCCGGCAGGCAGGCTCTTCACGGCAAAGCGCATGTTCGAAAAGCCCCAGCCCGAATAGTTGGCCGAAAAGCCTTCATAATTGCCGGTCTTGTCAAAGACGCCGTGCAGCTTGGTTTCCATGCCCGGCATCGCGTAAATCTGCCCCGCGAGCGCGGGCACATAAAAGCTGTTCATCACCGACGAGGAGGAGATGCGGAAGCGGACCGGCCGGTTCACCGGCAGCGCCAGCTCGTTCACCGTCGCCAACTGCTGCTCGGGGTAGATGAACAGCCATTTCCAGTCGAGCGCGACGACCTGCACATCGAGCGGCTTGACCTCCGCCGCCAATGGCTGCCCCGGCCCCGTGCGCGCAAGCGGCCGATACGGATCGAGCAAATGCGTCGCGACCCACGTTACCGCACCGAGGCAGATGATGATCAGCAGCGGCGCCGACCAGATGACAAGCTCGAGCTGCGTCGAATGATCCCAGTCGGGCTTGTACGTCGCCTCCTTGTTCGAGGCGCGATATTTCCACGCGAAGAAGATCGTCAGCGCCATCACCGGAATGATGACCAGCAGCATCAGCACGGTCGACAGGACGATCAAATCGCCCTGCTGGCGCGCGACGTCGCCGGCGGGATCGAGCACGATCAACCCGCAACCCGACAGCATGGGCAGCGCGGCGAGCAGCGGCAAAAGCCGCAATCGGGCGGGAAAACGAGGGAGATTGCTTGGCATGATGCGCGCCTAGGCCTCCTTTGTTGCACTGCACATAGGACATTTTGTCCAATCCCGCGACCGTTCATGATCGCGCAGGGGCATTTTCATTCCGGGCGATTTTGCCCTATGACCGACTCGTGCCGCCGCATCTTGTCTTGCGGAGGGCGCCAGCTCAAGGATTGTTACCATGGCTGCCGATACTGTGCCCACCACCGAGGTCGAACGCGACGCCCGCGCCCTCCATGACGACGGCCACCGCATCGACCCTGCCGAGATCGCGATCGGCGTCATCATCGGCCGCACCTCCGAATTTTTCGACTTCTTCGTCTATGCCATCGCGTCGGTGCTGGTGTTCCCGAAGCTGGTCTTCCCGCATCTCGACCCGCTGACGGGCACGCTCTGGTCGTTCGCGATCTTCGCCCTCGCCTTTGTCGCGCGCCCGGTCGGCACGATCATCTTCACTGCGATCGACCGCGCCTATGGCCGCGGTGCGAAGCTCACCATCGCGCTCTTCCTGCTCGGCGGCTCGACCGCGGCGATCGCCTTTGTGCCCAGCTATGAAACGGCCGGTATCGGCGCGGCGCTGCTGCTCGCGCTGTTCCGCATGGGCCAAGGTGTCGCGCTCGGCGGATCGTGGGACGGCCTCGCCTCGCTGCTCGCGCTCAATGCGCCCGAGAACAAGCGCGGCTGGTACGCGATGATCCCGCAGCTCGGCGCGCCGCTCGGCCTCATCGTCGCCAGCCTGCTCTTCATGTTCCTGATCGCGGCGCTGCCGGCGGAGGATTTCCTCGCCTGGGGCTGGCGCTATCCCTTCTTCGTCGCCTTCGCGATCAACGTCGTCGCGCTGTTCGCGCGGCTGCGCATCGTCGTGACCCCCGAATATGCCGAATTGTTCGAGAACCGCGCGCTGCAGCCGGCGCCGCTGCTCGAAACGGTGCGGTCGGAATGGAAGACGATCGTCGTCGGCACCTTCGCCCCGCTCGCCAGCTTCGCGATGTTCCATATGGTCACCGTCTATCCGCTGTCGTGGGTGTTCCTGTTCACCGAGGAAACGCCGGTGCGCTTCCTGATGATCGAGGCGATCGCCGCGGTCGTCGGCATCGGGACGATCGTCGCGTCGGGCGCGCTCGCCGACCGCTTCGGCCGCCGCACCCTGCTCGGCGCCACCGCCGCCGCGATCGCGGCGTTCAGCGGTTTTGCCCCGCAGCTGCTCGACGCCGGAGAAATCGGCGAGGCGACCTTCATGATCCTCGGCTTCGCGCTGCTTGGCCTGTCGTTCGGCCAGTCGTCGGGCGCGCTCTCGTCGAACTTCCAGCCGCGCCACCGCTACACCGGATCGGCCTTCACCTCCGACCTCGCCTGGCTGTTCGGTGCGGGTTTCGCGCCGATGATCGCGCTCTGGCTGTCGAGCCAGTTCGGGCTGATCGCGGCGGGCGCCTATCTGCTGTCGGGCGCGGTCGTCACGCTTGTCGCGCTCTGGCTCAACCGCGAACTCGCCAGCACGATCGGCTAATCCGGCACGCGGACGTCGGTGCCCTCAGGGGCAGCGATCACGGCGCGCAAGGACGATCTGATCTCATAGCCCTTGATCAGCCAGAATGACGAAAAGACGATGATGCCGCAGATTTCGATGACCAGCGTCGCATAGCCGCTCCGGTCAAAGGAAATCGCGGCGGCGGCGGGGGTCAAAAGCATCAGGGCCCCCAAGAGGATATAGATACGCTCGAAGGCCTTTCTGCGCAGCGCATCGCACGTCAGGCACAGCGTGTCGCGGGCGCGAAAAATGCAGACATAGGCAATCATCACGAAAAAGACCGTAGCGGAAATCCAGTGGACCGTCCCCGTCACGGTCGTCACCGGCGCCGCGATCGACGGCCAGTCCATCGGCATGAAGGCGACGAGAACAACCGAAATTCCGGCGACGTTCAGCGCCAGATCCTCCTGCAGCGAGTGGCCGCGATAAAAGAACAGGAACGACCCGATCGCACAGAGCATGCCGACGAACGCATCGCGCATGGCTCCCGCACCATATTGCCCCGAAGCGGCTGGAGAAAAATGATAATAGGCGCTAAGCGAGTTCTGGATATGATCGAGCCCGCCTCCCACCAGCATTACGACCGGAAAGGCCAGCGCGAGCACGCCAATCCCGTTGCGAAGAATTTCATAGCTCAGCGCCACGCTCAAAGGGTCGGCGGGCCGGGCAAATATCTGCTTCGTTGCAGGCCTCAGAAGGTTGACGATCCGGGCCGACAGAAATCGCTTTCCAGCGTAAACGCCGCCACTCGCCCCGGCGCGACCTTCCCCCGGATTGCGCCCGCCACCTGATCGATCGATCCGGCACGGGCCCGGCGACGCACTGCTTTCCACGTCCGACCTCCTTGCTGTCCAGCACATCGGCTGCGACATGGCTGGCGCCTCCCTGATTTCTCGACAGCGTGCCTTCGGCACGCACCGGGCACAATCATGCCAAATGTCATCGGAGGCGACCGTTCGTATTGTGCAGACTAACCCATAGTGTGGTGCGCGGCGGCCGATAAATGCTTGTGCGGCCGGGTGTCAGGCGGCGCCTTCCCCCAGCATATAATCTGCCACGCTATAGGAGTGGCTGGCCTGATAGGCGTTCCTGCCGCGATTCATATGGGTCAGATTGAATCGCCGGACGGCGGAAAGTACGCGGGGGACCGTCAGGAAGTCGCGGATGGAGGCGGCGCCTCTTACCTTGATCACGAAGATATCCGCGCCGCTCGGAAACGAATAGCTGATGTGCTCGGGTTCCCCAACGCAATGTTCGATAAACGCCTGATCGATACTCTCCTTCGTGAGCGGTCCGTCGATCGTGAAATCCGAAAGATGCACGATGAACCGGGCGCGGAGATCGTCGCCGTCGGCGTAGAGGGTGAACAATTCCATCCAGCTCGCGTTGACGCGGACCAATGGCTTGTCCGAAGTCGATGGCAGGCAGGAAACCGACCAATAATAGCGCTCCGTCGCGCGCGGTATCGGAATGCAGGTTTGGCCGTATAGCTCGAGAATCTCGAACATCTCGGGTGCATGCGATCGACGAAGCAGTTTCTGGAAGCGGGGTTCATATTTGATCCGCTGCTCCATCGAATCCTGCCGTTCCGCCGCGTCGGCCAATTCCGCTCCGCCCTCCAGCCACGCCGCCTGCTGCTCGAGATCGACGAATTGGCGCAGCCCCTTGGGCCTCTGGCTGGCTTTCTTGTTCATGCTTCCGAGCATGCGAGACACGCGCCAAATCATCAATAGCGTCCGCATTCGGCCGATGTTGTTGCACGAGCCTGTCTTGTGCCGGCTCGCCAGCTACCCGGTTTCGGTCTCAAACTCCCGGGCAAGCCCGACCGGCCGGATGTGTTTGCGATAGTGCTCGAGCGTGGTCGGCCCAAAGGCCGCCCAGCGGACGATCAGATCCGTTTCGGGCATGACGCAAAGGGCAAGCCCGCGGTCCGGATAAACCCACTCGGCCCCGGCAATATTGTCCATCCGGAACGCGGCGTCGAGCCGGTGCGGTGGCGGCCCAAGCGCTTCCAGAACGCGCGCGCACTCCTGCTCATCGAACGACCAGTAATCGGTTTCGATGAACGCCAATGCCCCATTTGCGATGAAGAAAAGAAACGGCGTGCGGCTATCTGACCGCCCGAGCGCAAGAAATTCATACTCGGTGTGGTGCTCGCCCCTTGTCGCGCGCCCATGGCCTTCAAGGAAGTCGTAGTGTCGTTCCAGTTCAACGCATGTCGCAGGGTAAAAACCCGACCATTGCAACGGATCGCGCTCGAGATAGCCATCGAGGGCGGCCGCTGATCCGTGCGCCGTCAAGGCTTGCCGATCAGGTCGACCTTGCCCATCAGGAAGGCGGCAAGGAAGTTTCGGATGCCGACGATCCCGGCCAGCCGTTCAGCATTTTCGAACTCGGGATAGCCCGCTGCATCGGACACGTTGAAGGGTTTAAGGGGGTCATGGAAAGGGCCTTCGATGGTCTTGCGGAGCGCGGCATCGAAGGTGATACCGCTCCAAACGATATGCGAGAGATATTCGGTACTGCCCTCGCGCAACACTTTGCCACCTTTCGGGTCCGCCATCGAATTCCGGTACTTTCTGTGATCCTTATGCTCCAGCGTGTGAATATATTCGTGAATAAGCGTGTAGAAATATTTCCACATATCATGGCGGCGGGCATCGTCGGTCGCCCCCTTGAAAAGCTGGATGAAAATCTTCCCGGTGTCCTGATCGGCAAAACCCGGCCAGCCTTTGTCGGTTTCGATCAGTTCCGTCCGCCATTTGGCGGCCAGCTTGCCTTTTACACGCTTGATGATTGCCGCCTCATCGGTGCGTGTTTGTACCGCGTTGTGTTCGTCGTTGAGCAGCGTCATCGGCTTGTCCTTGCCTTCGATGATCTTTTGCACGCGCCAGTTGGCGCGCTCGTCCTCTTTCGGCTTTTTTCCCGCCTTAAGCGTCGCTTCCTTGTCTTCCCAGGCGTCGAACAGGTTGACCCCCTGTTTTAACTCGGCATGCTTAACGCCCTGATAATATTTGGAGAAGACGGCATCGACCGCTTTCTGAGCCTCTTTCGCGATCACCGCGATATGCTTCCAGTCATGCAGGTTGGCGGAATTGCCGCGATCCGCCGCCTTCCCCTTGCCGAATTTATCGAACTGCCATTTGATCACGGTTTCGACGCGGTCCGTCAGCCGGTCCTCATATTTCCCCTTGCCCTTGATTTCCGGAATGAATTTCGGCGCTGGTCCTCCCGTGGGTGATTTTACCTCGGTCGAAATAGCCCGTTCGGCGGCCTTGCGCTCCTCGGCATTGAGTGCGTCGGTGCCCTTGAGCAGATCAGCCGCCGACTGCTTTGCGATCAGATCGCGCTCGACCCGATAGCTGTTCGAAAAGGCTGTATCGAGCTGGTCGAATGTCTGCTTTTCGACCTCGCCAACCTTGACCTTCCCCGTCAGCCCTTTGACTTTCTGGAACTTCTCGACCGCATCGGCGACCCAGGAATCGAAATTGTGATCGATGATCGTCGGCGTATAGTGCCCGAGTTCCGAAAGCGCCTGCGCCACGCGGATGACAGCCTCGCCCTTGTCCCCCGTCTTCAGCACTTTCTTGCCGTCCGAAACTTCGTCCAACGTCGGCTCGTCCTGGAAACGGACAGCCTTGGCCTTGAGATAAATCCGGCCCGGCTCGAGCAGCCCGCCGCGATGCTGTGCCACATGCGCCAGTTCATGCGCGATCAGTTCGCGGCCATTTTCCCGCCCCGGCACGTACATCCCGGACCCGAACACGAGATCGCGCCCGTCGGTATAGGCTTGGGCACCTTTAGCATCCGCGTCGCGCGCCGCAGATGGGTCAGTATGGACGCGGACGCCCGAAAAATCGGCACCGAAGCGCGGCTCGAAATAAGCGCGAGTCGCTGTGTCGAGCGGCCGGCCGGCGCCGAAGCGGGCGGCAAGAGGCGATGATCCGGCTGGCGGGATCGGCGGAGCGTCGTCAGGCCGCATCGTGACGCCGCCCGCCAGCGCCTCCTCGGCAATCCGGTCTGCCTCCAGCTCGCGAATGTGCAAAGGCGGCGCAACATTCTTTGAAACTCGCGTTTCAGATGCCTTGGTCGAAGGCCCCGTCTTGGACGCATTCAAAGCCATATCATGTTCGCTCGTTTGCCCGCTATTTCATCTAAAGCGCTAAGGAAGTCCCTCGATTTTTACGGTGGCGTGGATGTTTCCGGAGGAACCCTGGTGGAGCCCTTCCGGAACCGCCACAACCAGATTGCCATTGTCTATGTGATGGTGAATGAGTTTCTGGCCGACGGTTCGATTGCTCCACCCCCACCTTTGCGCCAATTGCGGCGTAACCGTCCGGTTCGGTCCGATCAGGGCGAAATCGGAGGGGAATTGGCGCTTGAATTCGCTCCAGAACCGGCTTTCGCTGCGCAGCCAGCCCTCGCTTGTTCCCGAAGACATCATGTCGCCCTGCGCGTTGCGCATCCGGCCGACCCAAGGGGCGACGAGAACCCGGTTGGCGGGAATCGGCTCCTTCAATTGACCGCTCAGCTTGTCCGTCTGCGCTTGCGCCGTGGGTTGGTTGTCGGGCCTTACCTTTTCAAAGTTCGGATAGCTGTTCCGCCGCGCTGCGACGGGCACGGTGCCGGGCGCTTCCGTCCCCACGCTTTTTCCGACCGAGGAGAAATCGGGATTATTGGTCGGCGAAGATACGGGCACAGGATTCGGATTTGGCGTTTTTGCAGGGGGCGCGTTGCCGGTTGGCGCCGCGGGTTTGGCGGCCTGCGGCGCCGGCGGCTGCGTCGCCGGTCGAACAATCGCAGCAGGTGTTTTCTGTGGCGGCTGAGCGGCGCGCACAGCGCTGTTCATATTGTCCCGCTGTTGACCTGCGCTGCCGATGCCGGTGAGTATGCCGGTCAGAGGGGCCGAATTTTCTATAAACTTGTCGGAATCGAATCCCATTGGAATTCCAGCCTCGGTCATTCCGTAAGCGATGAGCTCACCACCCGCAGCCATAACGGAGCCGATCGGGTTCGCCTTCATGTTGTTCATTCTTCGTTGGAAAAGTTCGTAGCGCTCGCTGGGCCCCATGCACGACTCAGGATCCTCTCGGCAGCGCCGCAGCATATTGGGATCCGTGGGCCCCATGGTCGCATGACGCTGCATGGGAGCGACAGGTCCAAATGTCGCCATGGCCATATCGGGGCGACCATTTGCCGTCGCCCATTTCGCCAGCGCCGTTTCGAATTCGGCAAGCGTCTTTTCGTCCTCCACATAACAACCGCGCAAGCCATATGGACCAAGTATCCTTGCAACGCGGGGCAAACCGCCAATGAACCGGGCAAATTCCTTCCGCGAGAGCCTGCCGCGCATGTTGACGGTCATTTGCAGCGCCTCTGCGTCCGAATATTTATATTCCGCGCTGACCTCGCGTTTGTTCGCGGGTGGCTGCGCCACGGGGCCAACAGGATCGTTCGTAACCGGGGGTTTGCTCGCCATCAGCCGCGCTCCAGCGCTTTGGCCAGTGCAGCCGCGACATCGCGCTCGGTGGCGCCGTGAGGCAACGCGACCTTGACGCGCGGCCGATGACCGGCAGCGATGCGGCCCTCTGCGGTCGCCGCGGCAAGTGCTTTTTCGATCGCCGGACCAATTGCCTTGGCACAAGCGCCGCTTACGCCGCTGATGCCGATCCGCCCGATCGAAACGTTCGCAGAGGGAGATGGCGTCTTGCTCATCGCCCCAAATCCGACGGATCGCGGTCGAGCTTCCGGAATTCGGATGCCATGGCCGCCGCGATATGCGGCATCCCGATGGCCACACTGTCGGCCGACGCCCGAAAGGCTGCGTTCGTTGCTATGGTCGTGATGTTGCCCCCGGTCAGCTCGTGCCGAGCCAGCGCCTTCAATTCGATCCCGGTCTGCGGGGCGGTCTCGGGCAAAGCCCGCCGCCAAAGCGCCTGACGCGCCTCGGCGTCGGGAATCGGGAAATCGACGATCGCCCGGATGCGGCGGAGAAAGGCCGTGTCGAGATGCGATTTGAGATTGGTCGCGAGGATCGCAAGCCCCGAAAAGCTCTCCATCCGCTGCAACAGATAGCTGATCTCCGCATTGGCATAGCGGTCGTGGCTGTCCTTGACCTCGCTCCGCTTTCCGAACAGCGCGTCGGCTTCGTCAAAGAACAGGACGCATCCCCCCGCCTCCGCAGCGTCGAAAATCCGGCGCAGGTTCTTTTCGGTCTCGCCGATATATTTGCTCGTCATGCGCGAGAGATCGACGATATAGAGGTCGAGCGACAGCGCCTTGGCGATCGCTTCGGCGGCCATCGTCTTCCCTACGCCGCTCGGCCCGGCGAACAGCGCGCTGATCCCCGTCGCCCTGCCCAGCACGCGGCGATAGCCCCATATATGGTGCACTTCTGCCCGCCTAGCGACCTGCCCCGCCAGCGCATTCAATTCGGCCAATGTTTCCGCCGCGAGGACCATATCGTCGAACCCCCTCTCGGGCACGACGCGCACCGAAAGCGCCTCGAGGTCACGGGCGCCCAGATCGCGGCACGCACGCCATATCCGCTCGCAGTTCGTATCCTGCCGCGCGATCGCGGCGATCTCGTCGGGTCCAAGCGCAAATTGTTCGGCGATTGCGGTCAGGGATTCGGTTTCCGCATCGGGCGCGTTCCTGCTCCACAAGACATGGCGCTCGACCGCATCGAGCGGATCGAGCCGGGCGACCGGAATAGCCTCGAAGCCGGGAAGCGCGTGACCGCCGATGACGACCAGCGGACCCGGCAACAGGGCGTCGAGCGCCCGCAGAGTGCCGACATCAAGGTCCTCTTCCGCGGGCTTCACAGACAAGCCCGAAGCACTCAGAACGCATTCTCGGGCGAGCGCCGAACGCTCGGCCGCCGAGCGTGGTTCGCCAGTCATTTCGAGACATCCCAAACCCTGCCTCGCCATGATGGTCGCCGCCAGCGCGCTTCGTCCACAGCGCGCCGGCCCGACCAGTTGGAGCCGCAGGGGACCGTGCGCCTGGACCGAGATACGTGTCGCCATGGCTTCCAGGCGATCCGGCAGCGCAACGACCTCGCGTGTTTTGACAAAGCCATCGACGACGGCGTCCGGCGTATCGATGCCGCACAGCATGTTCGCAATGCGATCCGGCAGCATGATCCCTGCCTGCGCGCTCAAAGGTTCGCGATCGTCGAGTTCGATCAGGGCGAACTGCCGCAGCGTGCCCGTCACCGCCAGCGATCGCAACGCGGCGACGGGAAGTCGCTCGCTGCCGAACAGCAGTTGGGCAATCAGATGCGGACTTGCGCGCCCCGCCGTCAGTCGTCCCTGAGCCGCCGCGTACCGCGGGCCGAACGCGCCATCGAGTGCCGGGGCCAACGCAATAAGCAGCACATCTTCTTCGAATGGAGAAAGGCCAAAAATGGCTGAGAGCCGGTCCAGCGCGAAGGGCGGCGCCGCGCTGGAGAGCGCGCGTCGTGCTTCGAGATACGCGTCATAATCGTCGCTTCCCGCCTCACCCGACAGCCGCTGGTCGAGCCAGGCAAGCCCGAGATCGATGATCGCTTCGTTGGCGCTGATCCAGTCGGGCGTCTGGTCAAGGGCGAGAGACGGGCCGGAAACGGTCATGGATCGAGCCGGAAACTGAAGCCCGTCTCGCGGCTGCGCGCGCCGCCGGCCTGGACCGCGACGGGATAGGGCGCCGCGCGCGGCGGCAGAATGGCCGCGATATCGCTGACCGGGATCTCGACCTGCGTCGGCGTCGGTGCTGCCCAGGGATCGAGAGGCCCCGGCCGGCGCACGAGGATGGATGCGTCGCCGACGAGTATCTGGCTTGAAAGATCGTCCGCCCACAGCCGTTCGCCGGTCACGCGCAGGATCGCCGTGCTCGTGCCAAATCCGGGGCTGATAGCGGTCACGACCGGCACCAATTGCAGCAGCGCCGTGTTCGACGGCAGCGCCCGCTCGTCGGTGAATGCCACCCCCCGGTCGAGTCCGCCCTCGACGCCTTCGGCCTCCGACACGCCCAGCAAATTCACTTCGAGCGGCCCCGGTTGAAGCATATGCTCGGCCGGGATCGGCCGCGGGGCAGGATGGTCGAGGTCAATGGGATATTGGCTATCGGGCAACAGAATCCGGATCACGCCCGATGACGGAAGCGGGATGCGGATCGGCTCCAGCGTTCCCAACCGCACGTAAAGCCGTTCGGCGATCAAGGGGGGGTGCTCGATCGTCAATTCTTCGCCGATCGCGATACGCATGTCGCGGAGCGTGTCGGCGGGCGGGGGCGGCGGTGTGCGATAGGCTTCGGCGATGACCGGCGGACGCGAAACGCTTACCGACAGGCGGCGTGTCTCGACGGGCTGGCTCTGCCGCCGCGGGCGACGCGCTTCGATCTGCACGACGCGCGCTTCCAATATGGCGGAGCGCCGGAAATTGGCCTGGGGCATCGCCGACCATATTTTCGAGAGCTCATCGATCGGCGCCTGACCGATGACAACCTTGGCGCGTTCGAACTCCTCGCGCAATTCGGCATCGAGCAAGGGGTCGCCGATCGCCCCTGTCCGATTGGTAACGAGCAGCATATCGTCCATCCGGCCGCCGAAATCATGGAGGACAAGCAGCGCATCGCCCAGCAGGGCCTGCGCGATCAGGTCTGAATCCTGCTGATCCTCCGACCGTGCATGGGTCGTCATCAAATAGCGCAGCGACATCGAAAGCGGCGGGTTGCCGTAAGCCGCCGGATGCTCGCGCCCGAGGATGTTCTGGTTTCGAAGCTGGCCGTCCTCGGCGGCATAATAGAGATAAAGATTGACCCGCGCGCCGTTCACCGCGGCAACGGTCACGTCGGGCGGCGCCAGCGTGACCGCCACGCCGCCCGTTGCCATGCGGTCGATCAGCAGGCGCCTGATGGTGCGCGAGACGGCGGCTATGGCGTTGAAGCTCGCCATCGGCGCGGCCTACCGCGCAAGGCCACGGCGAAGGCGGGAATAGCTTTTGAAGCCACGCGTCCCTTCGGTCCGGGTGGCGGGCAAAGGCGGCTGAGCGACGACGATGTCGATCCGCCCGATACTGACCGACGGCGGCGGAGGTTGTACGTCGCCGCGCTCCGGCGAATGGATCGGCCAAAGCTCTGTCGCGGCGGCCCGCGGCGCTGGCGGCGTCGCCTCAATCGCGTCCGCGATCTGCTCGATCGACATGTAGCTCCTGATCTCGGCCGGCGGGGACGCAGCCGGACCGTCGTGCTCTGGTCTGGATTGCGGCGTAGGTGGCGGCGTATCTTCTTTAGTCTGCCGACGCTGCTTCACCGTGGCCGCCCGCTGTTCGAGCGGTGGCGGGAAGGCACCGCGCTCGACGAAAACCGGCTGATCGACCCGTTGCCGAACGTCCCCTTCCCGTTCCCTGCTCGGCTTCCCGGCAGGCGGAATGGCAGCGGGCATCGCTTCGGGTCTGTCCATTGTCGGATATTGCGCAGACGGTACAATTCTCTCCGAAGCGAAGGTCTCGGCTTCGACTTCAAGCGAAGCATCGGCTGCGTCCCGCTCTTCGTTCGTGCCCTGATAAATGGCCGGGAGCGGCCGGATGACCGGCGACCCTGCAAGCGCGGCGCCGCCCTGGGCTCGCTGGACAAGGCGCTCGAAATAGCCGCTCATGCCGCACGCGCCTGAGCGAAGGCGCAATAGCGCAAACGCCGCTCACGCGGCAAAGCCAGGATATCCGCCTCCGTCCAGCCATAGACGGACGCCAGCTGGTCCACCTGAGCCAGGATGCCGCCGCCGTCGCCAACCTTGCGGCAGATCAGCTCGAACCCGTCGAGCCAGGCGGAAAAATCCTCCTGGCAAGCCGGGCAGGTCAGCGCGATCTCGCATTCCGCATTGGGGTCCATCTGCGCTGCCATGCCGGGGTCGCCGAAATGGGCAAGCGCCAGCGCGCCGCCCTCGGCCGCGGCTTCCAGGTCGGCGCCACGCGGCACGTTGCAGCCCGTCTTCGCCTCCTCGGGTACCCGCGCGATCAGGCCAAGGTCGAACTCGAAACACACCGGCTCGCCGCACCGGCACGCTACCTGCGCCACGATCACGCTGGCAAAGGTCGCGCGATATATCCCCCGCAGGACCACCTCGCGGTCCCCCGCCGAAAGCTGCCGCGCGCCCTCCAGGCCGACCGGCCCTTCGGGGCCGGATGCGCAACGACCGATGATGATCGATGCGATCCGCGCGGCGCTCTGTTCGCACCCTAACGCCTCTTCGATTGCCAGTTCGTCCCGGCCGTCGAGCGCGCGGACGCCCAATATGGCGTCCGCCTTCGTGCCACATACCGCTCGATACGGCAGGTCGACGCTCAGCTGCCGGTAGTCGTCGTCAAGGGTCGGGGTCCACGTCATGGCCCGGCCCGGATCAGACCGGCTCTTCGAAGCGCGGCTCGGCAGGCTCGGTCACCGCGTAATCGCGCTCCCACCCTTCGGTTTCGAGCTTGAGTGTCTGGATTGCGACGGCATTCGCATTGGCATCGAGATCGGGCAGCGCCTGGAACTCGGACACCCAGCAGCGGAAAAGCTGATACGAGATCACCTTTTGCCCAGCCTCGTTGAACAGGTCGAGAATGACGTCCTTGCGGAAATCGGAGAGCGAGACTTCCGACCCCATGCCCGAACCGAAATTCCAGACCTTGTTGGCCCATTGCTCGAAATCGACGTCGTGGGTCACGCCGCGCTCAAGCGTTATCGCCTCATATTTCACCCGCCCCGGGGATTTGCGGCTGGTGCTTGGGTCGCCGCCCTCGCGATGCTCCACAACCTCGGTCGACCGTTTGAGCGGCGAGCATTTGCTGATCCCCGCGACATAGCGGCCGTCCCATTTCAGCCGGAACTTGAAGTTCTTGTAGGGATCGAACCGGCGGGCATTCACCGTGAACTGAGCCATGTTTCAAGCCTTTCAAACGTCGGCGCGGCGCGCGATCTGCTGGATTTTCAGGATGACGAATTCCGCGGGTTTCAGGGGGGCGAAGCCGATTTCGACATTGACGATTCCGCTGTCGATGTCGGTCTGCGTCGTCGTTTCGGAATCGCAGCGCACGAAATAGGCGTCGCGCGGCGTCGTCCCTTGGAAAGCGCCCTTCCGGAACAAATCCTGCATAAAGGCACCGACGTTCATCCGGATCTGCGACCACAGCGGTTCGTCATTGGGTTCGAACACGACCCATTTCGTACCGCGATACAGGCTTTCCTCGAGAAACAAGGTCAGCCGCCGCACGGGCACATATTTCCAGTCGGACGCGAGCGCATCGGCGCCCTCCATCGTCCGGGCACCCCAGCAAATATTGCTGTAGACGGGGAAGGTCCGCAGGCAATTGACGCCCAGCGGGTTGAGCGCGCCATTTTCGAGGTCGGTCAGGCTGTAGTCGAGCGACTGGACGTTGCGCAGCCGCGCGTCGGTGCCGGCCGGCGCCTTCCACACGCCCCGCTGCGTATCGGTGCGCGCATAGAGCCCGGCGATCGTACCGCTCGGCGCGATGCTCCGCATCCGCCCCCGGGCAAGCGGATCGCTGATCCGCGTGCGCGGGAAATAGACCGCGGCATTGGGATGCCGCAAGCCGTCATTGGCCGAAAGCCACGCCTGCATCTGGTCCAGCCGGACGACGTTTGCCGGAATGTCGAGAAGCAGCATCGATCGCCGCTCTTCGCAATAAATCTCGGCCTCGGTGTATAGCGCTCGCATGTCGTTCGCGACGGGCAAGGTGGGGGCATCGGGGATCGACATGATGTTGAACAGATCGACATCCTCGAGCGCATACATGCCCGTTTTGGCCGCGCGGACACCGCGATAGCGCGCAACATCCACCGGCATCGTGCCGTCGACGCCCAGGCCGGGCGCGACGGGTCTGAACATCTGGGGCGAGACGACGGCTCCGGCGTTGAGGCGGTGCGCCGTCGCGGCGGCGCCGGCAAAGCTGATCGTCGCTGCGGGATCGAAGGGTCGCGCATTGCGCCCCAGACGGACGTTCAGCCGCAACGGATTGAGGGCGCTGCTGTCGCCGGTAAGTTCAACGGTCGCTTCGGACAAATAAGGACGAAGCGGTAGATCCAACGCGGCAGCCTGCGCACGCAGAGCGGTTTGCAATGTTGCCGCCCAAGTCGCGATCGAAGTGATCGCGGGAACGGCAAATGCGGGAACCGCGTGGGGCGTCCCGTTGATGGTTACGGACGCCGTCATGTTGCCGGCACCCGGCAGGGCGGCCGGCGGGATAAGAAATGCTGCGCTCGACGTTCCGCTGGCGGCCGGCCGGAATCCCTGCGTCGCAGGGGAAGGGACGGCCGGAAGCAGCGTCAGCTGAATCAGCTGCGATCCAAGATTGATTGCGTCGATGCCATTGTCCGCGCCGGGATAGAGGCTGAGATTGACGAAACGCTCGCTCACCACGGTCACAGTCCGGTCGCCATCCTGACGGACGAGGCTCACCGTGGCGTTGAAGAGGTTATCTGTCTCGGCATTCACCGCCGCCATGCGGGTCGCATGATCGATCTCCACGCGCAGCGAGTTGCCCCAAGCGCCCGGATTGGTCGCGGTCTGGCCGCGGATGCTACGCCCGCCAAAGAAATTGACGATGTTCGCGCCGGCCGGATCGGGAATATTGGCATTCGCGGCGACCGCCGCTGTGGAACCGCCGGTTCCGTCGCTCGCAACGCGCACCACGAAACACTCTGTGCCCCCGTTCAAAAAGAATTGCTGGATGGCGTAACTCGTCTCGCTGTCGGCGCTGACGCCGCCATATTCGCGCTCGAAATCGGCCAAGCCGAAAAGCTGCACCGCCTCGTTCAAAAGACCGCGCGGGAAGGTTCCGACGAAGGCGCCGACAGACGTCGACACGCCCGTGACTGTCTTCAGGCCACTGGGAATCTCTTCGACATAGACACCGGGATAGGTTGGCCTGACGGGCATGGTCGCTCCCTCCTGCTATGGGGTAGTGCAACGACCATCAGATCTTTTCAGGCCGCACGCATTACTTCCAATAAACATTGGTTAAGGCGTATTTAATAAATAAAGCGCGGCATTTTCGCACTTGAAAAGCGTATATGCTTGACAAGATGAAGAAGAGCGGCTTATTTTTTGGCGACCTGCCATAAACTCAACATAGAATGAGTTGAGTGTCAACTTCCGAATGACGCGCGTTTGGCACGTTTCGGCGACAACATAAATATCCTCTGCTTGCAATCCACAGATGACTGTGATTGCATTGCGCCGCTCGGTCGCAAGGCCGAGTCTCTCAAAAAATAATAAATCTGGTCGCACAGTTCGCTTCTTCGGGAGGATGCCTGGTGTCGTCAGATTTTCCGCGCAGTCCGAAAATTCGCAAAGGCGGCTTGGCCGCCTATCGGCTACCGTCGCTCCTGCCGACCATCATCGTGTTCCAGTATAACCCCGAGGAAGTTTCGCGTTCGATCCAGGCACGCGGCGCACAGGGAGGCGGCCGCGGGGAGTCACAACGCACCGGCGGGCCGCCGAGCGAAACGCTGACCTTCACTGTCGAAATCGACGCGGCGGATCAGCTCGAATTCCCGGCCCAAAACGCCCAGACGGTCTCGATGGGTCTGCATCCCGCCATCGCGGCGCTGGAATCGCTCACCCTGCCCTCCTTCCCGCTCGTCGCCGCGAACGAGACGATGGCGCTGGCCGGCATGTCTTTCATCGCGGCAGAAAACGCGCCGCTCACTCTACTCATCTGGGGGCGGCACCGCGTTCTTCCTGTGAAGGTCGAAAGCCTGACGATCAAGGAACAGGCCTTCGATACGTCGCTCAACCCGATCCGGGTGTCGGTCGATATGTCACTCAAGGTACAGACCTATCGCGACCTCGAGGTCACGAACCCCGGCTATTGGGTCTATATGGCGAGCTTCGCGCAGAAGGAGGTCCTCGCCGGGTCCAACACTATCGGCAGCGCATCGGCCATCGCCGATCTGCTGCCGATTTAGGCGCGCGCTATGTTCACGCGCGGAAGCCGGTATGAATCGATCGCGGACAGCGAATGGGCCATGCCCGACGGACGTATCGTCCGGTACAAGCGCATCCGCTTCCTCCCCACGCCCGCTGGGCAGTCCCGCTATACCGTCATCGACGGCGACCGGCCCGATGTCGCCGCGTGGCGCATCGCGCAGGATCCCGAAAGCTTCTGGCGGCTCTGCGATGCAAATGTCGTTTCCCGCCCCGCCGATCTCACCGCGACCGCAGGCACGCAATTCGTCATCCCCGATCCGACCGGAGCGGCGGGGCGATGAGCCTTCTTCCCTCCTTCTTCATCGTTCAACTGGCGTTCGCGCCGCTGCCGCCCTTCGTCGCCAGCGCGCTTTCCGAGATCGAGGTCGAAACCTCGATCGAGGGGGCCAGCATGTTCCGCCTCCACTTCGATCTCAGCCGCACCGCCATCGGCGATTTTGACGCGCTGGTATTCGATCTTTTCCGCCCGCTCGTGCCGATCCGGATCAGCCTGTCCTTTGGACTGGGGCTGCCGATGACGCTCATCAACGGCTTCGTCCGCGATGTGCAGATGACCGTCGGCAACGATCCCGGGAGTTCGCGAATGGAAATCGTCGGGGCGGATGCGCTCGGCACCATCATGGGTCATGTGCAAATCCCGTTCACCTGGCCGAACCTGCCCGACAATGTCATCGTGTCGGCGATCTTCGGCAAATATGCGATCATCCCGGCGGCGGTCCCGACGCCGCCAATGCGGACAATCCTCGATACCACCACAACCCAGCAGGCGCGGGACTCGGCGTTTCTCCAACAGATCGCATCGTTCCACAGCTACAATCTCTTCATTCGTCCCGATCCGCTGGCAGGGTTCGACGTCGGCTATTTCGTCCCCTTGCCGATGATGACTGCCCTTCCGCCGCAAGGCGTCCTGTCGATCGATTTCGGCAGCCAGACCAACCTCAACAGCTTCCAGCTCACCAACCAGCAACTGAAACCGACGACGGTGGTCAGCGTCTTTCCGGAATCGAACACGCGCGTGCCCGTCCCCGTCGTCGCGCCCGTCGCGACCGAAGTCCCCATGGGACTGGAGCCATCGCTCTTCCGCGTCATCCCGCCAGCGGTCGAGGTCGAGATCAGCAATGAGGCGGCGAGCGTCGCCGAAAAATATTGGCAGGCCTTCGCCAAAGTCACCGAGTCCGCGCGCACCGTGCGCGCGAGCGGCGAAGTCGACGGCCTGAAATATTCGCGCCCCCTGATGCCCGGCCTGCCGGTCGCCATTCGCGGCGCGGGAAGGCAGCATTCGGGAAATTATCTCGTCACCTCCGTCACGCACCGCATTTCGCGCGACGGCTACGCCCAGAATTTTCAGGCAATGCGCAACGCGGTCGGGCTCTCGGGTGCAGAGCTTTTCATCGACCCGCTGGCGCCGGTCACATGAGGGAGATGCGCCGTGGCCGACTATGACAGCGCGGAAGAAGGCGGCGGACGCGCCCGGCAGCGCGTCTACGGCATGTATCGCGGCACCGTCATGAACAATCTCGATCCCCTGAGCATGGGGCGGGTCCAGGCTTTTGTCCCCGAGGTGCTGCAGGGCATCCCCACCGGCTGGGCAACACCATGCGCCCCCGTCGCGGGATTGAAGGCCGGCTTTTTCGCGGTCCCCGCGATCGGTTCGGGCGTCTGGATCGAATTCGAGGCGGGGGACGTGTCGCGCCCGATCTGGGTCGGCGGCTATTGGGGCGCGCCCGAAGCGCCCAACGAGCCGCCCTCGCCCGCTCCGCCGCTTCCCACGCAGAAGATATGGCGATCCGATTTCGGGCTGACCGTCGCGATGGACGATGTCCTCCAGACCGTCGTCATCACCGATGCGCTCGGCACCAACAAGGTGACCGTCGACGTCAAGACGGGGACGGTGACGCTGTCGGGCCTCGCCCGCGTCGTGCTCGACGCCCCCATCGTCCAGGAAGGGAGCGGCACCGCCTTCCATCCCGGCGTGCTCGGGGACCAGTTGCTCACCTATCTGGCGCAGATGGTGACGGCGTTCAACACGCACGTCCACCCCGGCGAACTGGCCCTCGGCTTCATGCCGGTCACGCCCGCGCCGCCCGTCGCGCCGATGGCGCCGCCGACGCCGGCGCTCGTCTCCACCAAAGTGTTTCTGGAGTAGTATATGGCGATCAGACCCGGCACACTCGACACCTTCAACGGCTCGATGGCACATGCGATCGAAAACGAGCTGGCGCCCTTGCTCGACACGGCGCTGCCGGCGCTCGGCACCCCCGAACGCCGCGACACCCGCCGCCTTTTCGTGGCGATTGCGCGCGGGGTCGTGTCCCATTTGCGAGCCCATCAGGCGAGCCTTGATGTCGATTATTTCGCCGACGGCGTGAACAGGTCGACGTCGGTCGATCTTGTCGTCGACTGGACCTAGACCGATGACCGCACATCTCGACCTGCCCTTCGGCTTCGACGCCAACGGCCGCACCGCCGTCACCGAAGACGCCGATCATATCCGCGACATGATCAAGGCGGTGCTCTTCACCGCGCCGGGCGAGCGGGTCAATCGCCCCGATTTCGGCTGCGGCATCCGGCAACTCGTCTTCGCCCCGCTGAGCGATACGCTTACCGCGACGACGCAGCATCTTGTCCAGGGGTCGCTCCTGCGCTGGCTCGGCGACGTCATCCTCGTCGAAAGCGTCGAGGTCGAGGCCGTCGAGTCGACGCTCACTATCACCGTCACCTATTCCGTGCGGGCGACGTCCGAACGGCAGAGTGCGGTCTTCGAACGGGCGATTGCGTCATGATCTCGCGCGAGGAACCCCTGTGGTGCGACGACGAGCGGCGCAACGCCGTCATCGCCGCCCCGGCCCATCCGCTCAACGGCATCGATTTCGTCGAATATGTGCGCGACACGGCATTTCCCGATACCGACCCGCGTCGGCATCGTGTCGAGGTCACCTTTCTCAAGCCACCGCCCGCGGCGCTGATCGGGGCGCCGGGTTCTTTCTCGATCGAAGGCGGCATCCGCATCATCGGCGTCACGCCCGTCGACGTTATCGCGACCGCCGATTCCGACCGGCTGGCGGTGCTCGTCGACCGCGAAGGGGATCTTTCGACCTATTGGCTCCACGTCGACCATCCGCAGATCGACGACGAACGGTCCGAAGCCGGATTCGGCTTCAAGGCCGGCTGCCCGACCGAGTTCGATTGCCGCCCGCGCCACGATTGCGAGCCGCAGGTCTTCATCGAACCGGCGCTCGATTATCTCGCCAAGGACTATCAGAGCTTCCGCCGCCTGCTCATGGACCTGGCGCCCCAGCTCAACCCCGATTTCACTGAAACCAATGCCGCCGACCTCACCGTCAGCCTGATCGAACTCTTCGCCTATGCCGGCGATTATATGAGCTATTATCAGGACTGGGCGGCGACCGAGGCCTTCTTCGACAGTTGCCGCGACCGCATTTCGGCCGCGCGGCATACGAGTCTTATCGATTACCGAATGCATCAGGGGCGCAACGCGCACGGCTTCATCCAGTTCGACGGAGCACGCGGCGCCAACGGCACGGTCCTCGCCGGGACAAAGCTGCTCACCCGCGTCACGCAGCCGCTGCGCGGCCAGTCCGCCCCACCGCCGCTCAATATCGCAGTCGGAACGGCCGATTTCGACACCGATCCCGCGCTTTCCCGCACCACCATCTTCGAAACCACGGCGCCGGTCCGCGTCATCGGCGCCCGCAACAGCCTGCGTATCCACGATTGGGGCGATGCTGCCTGCTGTCTGGCGAAGGGTGCGCGCGAGGCGTGGCTCTATGCGGTCAGAGATGCCGCTGGCGGAAATCTGACCGCGCTTCGCCCCGATTTCCTCCCCGGCGAATATCTCCTTTTCGAAGAGGTGCTCGGCCCGTCCACCGGCCTCGCCGCCGACGCCGATCCCCGCCACCGCCAGGTCGTGCGCATCGAGTTCGTCGAGGACGCGACCGACGCGGTCTTCCACGCGACGCTCACCGGTGGCCAGCTCACCCCCGCGGGTGCGGGCGACCCGACGCTTCCGCTGCTCCACGTCCGCTGGCGCGAGGTCGATGCGACCACCATGCCTTTCTGTCTGTCCGCGCGACCCGACGATAACCAGGAGGTCATACCGCTCGTCACGATCGCGCGCGGCAACGTCGCCCCGATCGATCACGGTCGCACGGTCATTCGCGAACTTCCGACGCTGCTTGCTCCGCTCGGCACCTTCCCCTCGGTCGAGCCCGGGACCGGGCGCTGGCCGATCGATATCCAGCCGCTTGCCGATGGTCCGCTTACCTTCCAGACCACGCCCGTCGATCCGACCTATATCGAGGACGGCAGGCTCGCAACCGGGCGGCACGATCTCGACAAGCCCGCCAGCGCCGCGATGCCCGCGATCAGCGTCAGCTACGGCTGGGACAGCGGCACGCCCGAGCTTTTCCGCCCGGTCCGCACGCTGATCGGCAGCGAATCGTCGGATCCGCATTTCGTCGCCGAAGCCGGCAATGGCGGCATCACACGACTGCGTTTCGGCGACGATCAATATGGCCGCCGGGTCGGCACCCCGATATCCGCCCGCGCGCGCTATCGCATCGGGAACGGCCGCACCGGGAACATCGGCGCGGGTGCGCTGTTCCACGTCGTCGAACCCGACGCCGCCGACCTCACCGATCCGGCCAATCCGAGTGCTGGCGCGCTGCCCTTCCCCGTCATCGAGTCGATCCGCCAGCCGCTCCCCGCGCGCGGCGGCACCGATCCCGAAACCATCGAGGAAGCCCGCCAGCTTGCGCCCGAAGCTTTTCGCGCCGAAACCTTCCGCGCCGTCACCGAGCAGGATTATGAGGCCGCGGCGATGAAGCTCGGCGGAGTTGCCGCCGCCAAGGCGCGCTTCGTCTGGACGGGCAGCTGGCATACGGTCTTCGTCGCACTCCACCCGTCCGACCCCGCGCAGCTCGATCGGTTGCCGGGTGGCGGCGCGCTCTTGAAACCCGGCTTTGCCGCGCGAGCGCGGGCCTGGCTCAACCGATACCGGCTGGCGGGTTACGACCTCGCCGTCCGCGCGGCGATCTATGTGCCGATCGAGATGGAAATCCGGCTCTGCATCGCGCGCGGTCATTTTGCGGGCGAGGTGCTGGAGGCGGTGTCCGAAGCTTTGTCCAACCGGCGCCTGCCCGGCGGCCGCACGGGCTTTTTCCATCCGAGCAATTTCAGCTTTGGATCGCCCGTCTATTCCAGCCGCATCTATGCGCTGCTGCAGGCCATCGACGGCGTTGAATCGGCGACCATCCACGTGATGAAGCGCTATTGGGACGTGCCGAATGGAGAGCTTGAGCGCGGCATGGTCCCGATGGGCCCCGACGAGGTCGCCCGGCTCGACAATGATCGCAACCAGCCCGAGTTCGGCGTGCTGCGGCTGAGCGCAGTGGGAGGGCTCTGAGATGACGCAAATACCCTCTCCGGATTTCTGCGCCTGCTGCGAAAACGCGGCCTCGCCCGCGCCCGCGCTGATCGACAACCGCCCCGGCCTCGCGCAGATCCGCTGGCGGACGGGCAGCTACGCGACCTTCCGCCAGGCGATGATCGAGGCGATGGCGACGGGTCCCCGCAATCCATCCGACCCGGCAGATCCCCGATGGCCGGCCGAGGTCCGCGCCGCGCTCGCCGGGCTCACCACTAGGGACGATGCCGATTATGGCATGATGCTCATCGACCTGTTCGCCGCTATCTCCGACGTGCTGTCCTTCTACAGCGAACGCTATGCCAACGAGATGTTCCTGCGCACCGCGCGCGAGCGGGATTCGCTGCTCCGCCTCGTCCGGCTGATCGGTTATCGCCTGTCGCCGGGCGTCGCCGCCACGACCGCGCTTTCGTTCACGCTCGATGCCGGTGCCACGCTCAACCTCGCGGCGGGGGTCAAGGTGATGAGCGTGCCCGGGCAGGACGAAAGGCCGCAGACGTTCGAAACCATCGCCGCGCTGCGCGCCGACGCGCGGCTCAACGATATCGAGGTGTTTGGCGCACCGCAAAATGTCGCGCCCTTCGCGCAAGGCACGCGCCGCTTTCCCATATTGGTCCGGCCCGACCCGCTGCTGCGCGGCGACACCGTCGCGATCGTCGGCGGCGGTGCGCTGGAGCTCAACGAGGTGCGCCGCATCGAAACGATGCCCGATGGCGACTATCTGGAACTGGCGAAGTCCATCGGCATCGCCGGCACCTCGTCGGTCGGGTTCAAGGTCAAGCGCCAGTTAAACCTGTTCGGCCACAATGTGCCGCCAAGCTATTCCTTCTACGATCCTGCCCAGCCGCCGGCGCTGCGCTGGAAGGTGAGGAATATCGGTGTCGATTATGCAAAGGACATCGCCGCCTCGCGGGCGCGATATTCGCTCGACCGCAAGATCGACGATTTGAAGCAGGACACCGTCGTCCTCATCGATTGCGGGCCCGGCGCGCCTACGCGCTTCGCTTTCGGCTTCATCAACGCCGTCGAAACCGACACCGACAGCTTGGGACCCATGACCGATACGGTCACGCGGATCGGTATCCAGCCCGTATCCGTTCTGGTCGGCGCGGAAGGCTTCGTGCTGCTTGTCGGGCAAGGCTTCCCCGTCATCCCCGATATCCGCAAAACCCGGCTGTTCGAGCTGGAAAGCCGGGCCATCGTCCCCCGCCGCTACATTTACCCGGATGCGCTGTCGGGTCAGACGCTCCACGTGCGGTCCGATCATTTCGACGACGCAACGCTGATCGAGAAAAAGCGCCGCATCATCGTGTCGCGCGGCGCCCGCCGCCACCTTGCCCAGGTGACGAGCGTCACCGAACTTCCGCCCAACGGCGATGGCATCAAGCATCTCGCGATCGGCTTCACACCCGGGCTCGGCACGCCGATGGCAACGGCAAGGATGAACGGCAATGTCGCCCCTGCCAGCCACGGCGAAACCCAGCCCGACGAAACGCTGGGGCATGGCGATGGGGCCAAGCCGTTCCAGCGCTTCCGGCTCCAGCGCAGCCCGATCACACGCCTGCCCGGGAAGACCGGCATCGAGCCGTCGACCGAGCTTGCCATCCGCGTCAATGGCGAGCTTTGGACCGAAGTGCCTTCGCTCTATGGCCGCGGCCCGACCGAGCGCATCTATACGGTGCGCGACGGCGACGACGCCGTCACGACCGTCGGGTTCGGGGACGGCAAGACCGGCGCGCGGCTGCCGAGCGGGGCAAGCAATATCGTCGCGCGTGCGCGCATCGGGCTCGGCGCTGGCGGCCGGTTGAAGGCCGACCAGTTGACCACCGTGCTCACCCGCCCGCCCGGGCTGCGCGCCGCGACCAACCCGCTCGCCACCGACGGCGGCATCGATCCCGAGACGCTCGATACCGCGCGCGACGTTGCGCCCGCGACGGTGCGGACGTTCGGCCGCGCCATCGCGCTTCAGGATTTCGAGGACGTCGCAAGGCAGACGGGTCTCGTGTCGCGCGCGCGCGCCAGCTGGGCGTGGATCGGGCTTGAGCGCGCGATTCAGCTGACTGTCGCGGGCGTCGAGGGCGCGCGGCTGTCGTCCGACGCCATGGCGTCGCTGATCGCCGCGCTGCGGACCGTGCGCGATCCCAATCATCCGCTGATCGTCGGCAATCTCTGGCGCGTGCCGGTGGTGCTCACTGCGCGGCTACTGCGCGATCCCGCCTATGAGGCCGATGCGGTCGAGGCGAATGCCCGCGCCGCGCTCCTCGCCTTTTTCGATTTCGACGCCCAGCCGCTCGCGCGCGCGCTCCACCTGAGCCAGATCGTCGCGGCGTTGCAGGAGGCCAAGGGCGTCATCGCCGTCGATGCCGACCGCTTCCGCATCAAGGGCATCGAAGCCTGGACCCCCGCGCAAATCGCCCGGCGCGGCGCGACCGCCGCGCTCGTCCAGCAACATATCCGCATCTTCGATGCACGCCCCCGCGTGCCCGCGGCGCAGCTCGATCCGCTCGCCCTCGCCGGGCTGGCGCTCGATCCCGATGCCCTCGCCCTCCCCGCCGAGCAGGCCTTCGTCGCGCAGCCCAATGTCGACCTCGTACTCAATGTGGTGGAGGCGTTATGAGCAGCTATTCGACCGCGCTTCGCGACAAGCTCTTCGAGTTGCTTCCGGCGTACATCCGCGGGCTCGACGGGCCCGACCGGCTGGCGGCGAACGATCCGCCGGGACCGCTTCAGGCGCTGCTTCGCGTCATCGAGGAACAGGCGGACGCGATCGACGGCGATATCACCCAGCTGTTCAACGACGCCTTCATCGAAACCTGCGAGCCATGGGCGATCCCCTATATCGGCGATCTGGTCGGAACGACGCCGCTGTTCGACGAAAGCCGCATCCGCGGCGGCGAGACCGCCAAGGAGTTGTTCCGCAATCTGAACGGCCCGTCCTTCCGCCCGCAGATCGGCCTCGGCAACCGCGCCGACGTCGCCAAGACCATCTATTTCCGCCGCCGCAAGGGCACGCTGCCGATGCTCGAGGAGCTGGCGCGCGACGTGACCGGATGGCCCGCCCACGCGGTCGAATTCTTCCAGCGACTGCAATGGAACCAGCGCGTCAAAAACCATCTTCGGATGCACGCCCTGCAAACCCCCGATCTTCGTTCGGTCGCGGCGCTCGACCGGCTGGAGGGGGCATTCGATGAGACCTGCCGGACAGTCGACGTCCGCCCGATCGGCGAGGATGAGGGGTGGTACGGTATCCGCAAGATCGGTTTCTTCCTGTGGCGGTTGCTCGCGCACCGCTTCGAAGCGGTCGATGCGCGCAGGCAGGGCGGCGCGGGCGATTTCCGTTGGCGGTTCAGCCCGCTGGGGCACGATGCGCCGCTGTTTTCGGCGCGGCGGCGCGAGGATGACGAAACCGGCCTCACCGAACGGCGCCACGTGCCGCAGGCGATCTCGCGGGCCGAATTTCATGACGATATGCGCAGCGCATTCTTCTTGCCAGACGGTTCCCCGCAGCCGCTGATCCCCGACTTTTCCGAATATTACGGACTGTTCGACCCCTTCGCCGGCATCGTCCTGGCCGACGAAAGGGCGATGATGATCTTCATCAACCGCGCGCCCGTTCCGCTGTCGCGCATCCGCTGCCGCAACCTCGACCTCTGGGGCCAGCCTTCGGGCAATCAGGTGGCGATCGATGTCGCAACCGGACGGATCGCGCTCGGTCCCCTCGCCGCGACCGCTGCCGCCGCAGGCGGTGTCTCGGTCTATTTCCACCACGGCTTCCCCGGCAATCTGGGTGGCGGCCTGTACCGGCGGCGGGCATGGCTGATCGAGCCCGCCGGCGGCGTTCTGATCCTCGAAGTCAACGACAGCGGCGCCCCCGACACCTTCGGGACGATCGCGGCGGCCGTCGCGCATTGGTCTGGCCTGCCCGTCCAGCCCGACTGCATCATCCGCGTCGGCGACAGCCGGACCTATACCGACGCGCTCACCATCGAGCCCGCCAACGGGCAGTATATCGCCATCGAGGCGGCCGACGGTTGCCGCCCGCACCTACTTTTGCCCCAGCCGCTAAGGATCACCGGAAACCACGACACCTCCAGCGTCACCTTGGGCGGGCTACTGATCGAAGGGCGGGTCGAGATCACCGGCTCGCTGAAGCACTTGCGCCTCATCCACACCACCCTCGTCCCCGCGGGCTCGATCGCCGCGCCCGATCCCGCCTTGCCGCCGTCACCGCCAGCACCCGTCCAGCCCAGCATTTCGGCGGCAGAAGCCCTGCCGGATGGCAGTCTCGCCAACACGCAATTACGGATCGAAGCCGCCTTCTCGATCATGGGGCGGCTCCGGATTCCCGATCATGCCGAGTTGATCGCACTGCTCGATTGCGCGGTGGACGGCTCCGGCGGCACCGCGATCGCGGGACCCGCGGCCAACAGCTTCGGCCCGGCGTGCAAAATCGAGCGCAGCACGATCCGCGGGCAAGTCCGCGTGCGGCAGGTCGATTTTGCCACCGACAGCATTTTCGACGGGCTCGTCGCCGTCCAGCGGCAGCAAGAGGGATGTATCCGCTTCAGCTATGTCCCGGCGAATTCGATCACGCCGCGGCGTTATCGCTGCCAGCCCGACCTCGCCATCCGCCGCGCGCTCGAAGCAGCCGCCCCGCTGACCCCGGCGCAAGCTGCGGCACTGCGCACGGAAACCGCGCTGCGCGTCCAGCCCGAATATAGCAGCGAGGCGTACGGCCAGCCCGCATGGCTGCAACTCGCTCGCTCCGCGCCGCCCGAAATCACAACAGGGTCCGAGGATGGCGCCGACATGGGCGTCTGGTGTCATTTGAAGCAGCCGCAGCGCGCGGCCAATCTGAAGCTCCGGCTGGAGGAATATCTCCCCTTCGGCCTCGAGCCCGCGTTGATCCGTGTCACATGAAATGCGTTTCCTGAAAGGCGATTGAGCGATGTCTGGCGATTATACCCGGTTCACCTTCGATCCCCGCAAGCGGTTCGCGGGCGTGCAAATGCAGCAGGGCCGCGTCCAGCTCGATTCGGACTGGAACGAGCAGGGCGACGTGCTGCGCGAACGAACGCGCCTCCTCACCCTCGACGCCGGCGGCGAAGCCTGGGTCGCGTGGCTGACGACGCCCAATGCGTTCCTGATCGGTGCGCTCTCCGGGCCGCCGGCCGATCTCTCGATCGGCGTCGGACGCATCTATGTCGATGGGCGCCTCGCCGAAGTGTTCGACGGCGAAGGCGTAACCTATCTGAACCAGCCCTTCTTTCCCACGCCGCCACCGCTCAATTCTGGCGTCGATACGCTGGTCTATCTTGACCTCTGGGAACGCGAGGTCACTTGGGCGGAGGATACCGAGCTCCTCGACGTTGCGCTCGGCGGGGTCGATACCACCACCCGCGTCCAGCAGGTATGGCAGGTCAAGCTCTATGAGCAGCGCGGAACGCCCGCCGAATGCGGGATCGATCTCGATGCCCTGTTTCCGCCGTCGGGCGGGCGTCTGACAACCTCCGCCGTCGCGCCGCCCGCGCCCGATGATCCGTGCATCCTTCCGCCCCACGCGGGCTATCGCGGGATCGAAAATCGGCTTTACCGCGTCGAGGTTCAGGTCGGCGGCGCGCTGGGCACCGCCCGCTTCAAATGGTCGCGCGACAATGGATCGATCGTGTCGCGCGTCAGCGCCATTGCCGTGGTGGGTGGGCAGAGCCGCATCACCGTCAACCGCATCGGACGCGACGAGATATTGCGTTTCCGCATCGGCGACTGGGTGACGCTCACCGACGACCACCGCGAGCTTCATGGCGAAGCGGGGCAAATGGCGCGCGTCATCGATATCGACGAGGCGGCGCGGGTTGTCGTCCTCGACCGCGCGGTGCCGACCGCCGGTCGCGCCTTCGGCGCCACCGCCGCCGAAATCGCGGACCGCAACACGCGCCTCCAGCGCTGGGACCAGCGCGCGCCCGGCAATATACTCGACGGCGACGGCCTGATCGCCACCGCCGCCGGGCCGATCGATCTCGAAGACGGCGTTCAGGTCAGCTTCTCGGTCGCACCCGCGGGCGGCGTTTTCCATATCGGCGATTATTGGGTCTTCGCCGCACGCACCGCCGATGCGTCGGTCGAGGAACTGACGCAGGCGCCGCCGCGCGGCATCGACCACCAATATCTCCAGCTCGCCGCGATCCCGGCCGGCGGCGCGCCCGCCGATTGCCGTCCGCCGCCCCCGCGCGACGAAGGCTGCTGCACCTTTGTCGTGCGCCCCGGCGGGGATATCCAGGCCGCGATCGACGCCCTGCCGCCCGCGGGTGGCTGCGTGTGCCTCAAAGCCGGACTGCATCTCATCGACGCACCACTGGTGATCCAGCGCGACAATGTGACGCTCCACGGCGAAAGCATGGGCGCGATCGTCTTCAACCGGCGCGGAACCGGGCTGCTCGTAATCCGCGGGGCCGAGCATGACCGCGTTTACAACATCGTCTTCCGCCAGGGCGAAGCGGGCGCCGAACCCGTCATCTATCTTGAGCGCGTCAACGACTGCGACATCGCCGATTGCCGCATCGAGGTGGTCGCCCGCGCCGATACGATCGGCATATTCGCGGTCGCATCGGAAGCCGTTACGATTTCGGCAACCGGCTTCGCCACGCCCGCGATCGGGGTGTGGTTCGAAAAAGGCTGCCAAAAGGTCATGGTCAGCGATTGCGCGTTCGAGATGGCCGAAACCGGCCCGAACCTGCCGAGCAATGTCGCGGTTCTGGCGCGCGCAATGCGCGGCTTTGTAACGATCGAAAACAACATCATCGAACGGGCGGTCAATGGCGTGCTGATCAACGACGCCACCTCCGGCCAACCGTTCTCGCGCGCGCTGCTGTCGCGCGTGTCGGGCAACCGGATCGCGCTGGCGGAAAATCCGAACCCCGCGATCCCGGCCTATGGCATCGACGCGGCCGCCGCGCGCTCGATCGTCGAGGCCAATCACATTGTCCACAATGGCGGACGCATGGCGGCGATCCGGCTGTGCGGCAGCGGCTCGCGCGCTACGGGCAACCTGATCGTCTCGACCGCCCGAGACGCCGCGGCCACCGTCGCGATCATGGTGGGTCACGAGGAAAACGACATCTTCGCGCCCGTGTCGCGCATATCCGTCACCGGGAATATTATCGAAGGCCCGCAGAATGGGATCGGGATGGCGGGCGTGTCGTTCGGCGAGATCGCGGGCAATATCCTTGGGCGCGAGGGCGAATCCATCGTCCTTGCCATTACGCTCAACACCGCCAGCGATTGCATCGTCGCCGACAACGAACTGATCCGGCCGGCCTTCGGCATTTTCGCCTCGCAAGGCGCGCGCAACACAATCGCGAACAACCGCATCGAGGGTGGCAACGTTGGTGTGGCGATCACGAGTGAACAGGCGCCCACCGTCGCCGGATGCCGCCTGACGGGGCTCGAGCTATACGGTATCATTGTGCTCGGCATCACGCAGCGCTGCGACATGACGGGTAATCGCGTCATCCGCTGCGGCTCGCGCGCCGCAACCGCGACGGCCATCGGCGCATTCGGCATTTTCGGCGAATGGCATGTCGAATCGAACGAGATCATGGACACCGGCCTGCCGCCCGATGCGGGCGGCCCGGTCGCCGCGATCGCCTATGGCATTTCGGGCGACTATATTCTCGAAGCGCGGGTGGAGAGCAATATCGTCACCTATTCGGCGATGGACAGCCGGAGCGTCCTCAACGAAGATCGCGCTTTAAGGATACGCGGCTACCTCGAAATGCGCATCCCGCTTGCCGGCGAACAGATTATTTTCGGTTTTCCGATCCAGATTGCGAACAACAAATTCATCGGGCCGGGAGCGACGGCGCTCGTCGAATTGCGCGCAGATCAGATCAACGACACGACTTTCGTGCGCTTCGAGCGAGTGCTCTATTCGGGCAACTACTGCTCGCATTTCTCGACCCCGGCCAATGATGACAGGGCGACCGTGCATCTGCGCGGCCGCGCGCTGACGGTTTCGGGCAATCATGTGAAGGCGCTGACCCGCGGATTCTATTCTTATCACCTCTACGGCGTACCGGGGACGTTCCTCGGAAATGTCTCGCACGGGCCGACGCTCGGCCGCTCGGCCGCAGTCATCCCCAACCCCGAGGCGGCATTTAATTCGTAATTCGATCATCTGACAAGGAGCGAGCCATGAATATCGAACAGTTGGTCAAGCGCCATGATGCGCTGGTCGCCGACATGACCAAAAGCCTGAAAGCGCGCGGTTTCGATACGGCGGTGATCGCCAGGCCGGTCAAAATACAGGAAAGCCGCGCAGCCTCGATCAAAAGCCGCATCGAGGCTCTTGCGAACGTCAAACGCCAGCAGGCGGAAGCGATCGATCGGGAGATAGCCGAGTTGAAGGCGGAGCTCGATCTGGTTGGCAAGGCGCTGGAGAAGGACCGCGAATTGCTGGCCCCGGCGACAAAAGCCGGCAAATCCAGACCAAAGGCACCGAAAGCAACGCCAGCAAAGGCAAAAGGCAAGGCAAATTAGCATTCGCCGATAATTGCGCGCCACGCCGCGCGACCTTGATTTGAGCCCGATTGAAGATCTATGTTAATGTACGTAGTGGGTTCGACCTAAGCACATCTTCAATCGGGCAGACTGAACGCGATGGCGTTGCAAACCAACCAAGCCTATGACTTCGCCTTCCTGACGGCAAAGCAGGCGGCGGTGCTCGACCTGCTCGCGAACCACCGGACCAGCAAGGAGATGGCGCACACGCTCGGCATTTCCGAAACGGCGGTCAATCGGCGGCTCGAATCGGTGCGCCAACGCCTCGGCGGGATATCGAGACCGGAACTCGCGCGCCGTTATTCGGATTGGACCGCGATCCACGCCCCGTCCCGGACCTCGGCTAAGCCGTTGGAACGCGCCGACACCCCATGTGTAGAAAATAGGACCAACATTCTCCCGCTGGCCGATCTCGCTCCGGACGGGAATGCCCCATCGCGGGACGGCGAGGAAACTTCCACCACCTTTCACGACCCGGTCGCCATGTCGATCGAGGCACCTTGGAAGGAATGGCAAGAGCCCCGCATTGTCCCCAGGGTGCTCGACGGCGAAAATGCCACGCTCGCCCGCGGTGCGGCGATTGCGATCCTTCTGGTCGCCATCATTGCCAGCCTGGTCCTTGCCCTTGCGGCGGCGCAGGCACTCGCGGACGCAGTCAGCTAGGCCGCCCCTGCCGGTATGCAATCGAGTCCGCGGGATAAGAGCTACGCGGTTCGGGGAACTATGGGGAACTATCATGACCAACGAAGCGACCGCACCCGTGCCGGCCTATATGGCGCGTATCCGCAACCAGATCCGTCAGGCGGAAAGCAAGGCGGACGAGAGTTTGCTGGCCAAGCTCGATGTCCTGAGTTCGATCCTGCGTGCGCGTCAGGTCGAGGATATTCCCGCTCCGCACGTCGGGCAGGATGCGATCATTCGCCTCGGCCGCGCGATCCAGTCGGACATCAGCTCGGCGAATGATGTGTTCCGGTCGCACAATGCCCTCATCGACGCCAAGGTCCAGATTACCGGCGGCCCCGGACACGACGACACGCTTGCCTTTGTCGAAGAAAAGGAAGGTGGCCGGGCAGCCGCCTGACGCTTGACGAAGTTGCCGACGGAGCCCACAGATTTGGGGTGGGCCCGATCATGATCACAAACTTCGTATCAGTCTGCCTCCTCAGCGCAGCGGCACTGCGCTGGGGCGGCCCGCCCGAACGGATTTGTGTGGCAACGCTCTTCACGGTGACCTTTGGCGATCCCGTGTATCACCTCCTGGTGGAGCGCGGCCCGGTCTATGGATCGGTCGATATCGGTCATCTTGTGATGGACGTGGGCGTCGCAGCGATTTTCATCGCCGTCGCGCTCCGGGCAAACAGGGTTTATCCGTTATGGCTCGCGGCCTTCCAACTGGTCTCGGTACTCGCGCACTTCGCACGCGAACTGACCGACTCCTTTCCAAAGCTCGCCTATGGACTGATGAGCTACGGACCATTCTACCTGATCATCCTGATCATGGCGGGCGGGCTCTGCTTTCACGCGAGGCGCATCCGCCACCTCGGGCGATATCCGTCGTGGCGCGGCTTCTCGAGCCGTTCGCCGGAAACCGGGCAGAGAGTGCAGCCCACCGGCTGATTACCCATTTCGGCGGGCTGGGCCGCGCCCTTAACGCGACGCCGGCACAGCTCGAGCGAGCGCTGGGCGACGACCAGGACCTTGTGGCAAAGATCCTCGCGGCACGAAACTTGTTCGAAGCGGCGCTGCACGAAAAGCTCAGTCATTCGACGGTCTCGGCTGCCGACCCGGATTACCGACGCTACCTGCGCCTCACAATCGGCAAATCCCCGGTCGAGTGCCTGCACGCGACCTATGTCACCCCGCAATGGGGCTATCTCGCCGACGACCGGATCGCCACCGGAACCCCGGCACAGGTCGAAATGAACCTTCGTTTTTTTCTCGGGCGCGCCTTCGACGTCGGCGCGCATGGGGTCCTGCTGGCGCACAACCATCCATCGGGCTCGGCCGAACCGAGCGCCGCCGACATCGCGATAACCCAGCGCATCGCGCGTCTCACCCAATCGGTCGGCGTCCTGTTGCTCGATCATCTGATCATCGGCGCGGACGCGATCGTCAGCATGAAAGAAAGAAAATTGTTATGAGGAGCCCATCGAGAAAATGGGCCGTCTCGCCGGACTTCGTCCCGATCGCGAACGGCTTCGAAGCAATCAGCGCGACCTGCGCGCCACCGCCAGGGCCGACGCGGCCAACGAAACCTGACCTCTCCGGGACCGATGACGCCAACGACGACCGCCTCGCCGCGATAGCACGGGCCGAATATGCGAGCCGTCGCCGCCGCGAAGCCCTGTTCACCAAATCGCTTTTCGCCGACCCCGCATGGGATATGCTCCTCGACCTTTACGTCCAGCGCCATGCCGGTCGGCCGATCAGCATCCACAGCCTATGCGTCGCCTCATCGGTGCCGCAGACCACCGCGGTGCGCTGGATCGGGCGGCTCGAAGAGTGCGGGATGGTGTCGCGAAGCCCCTGCTTGAGGGACCATCGCGTCATCCATGTCACACTGACCGAAAATGCCGTGCGGACGATGCAAGCCTATCTGCGCGGGCAGCTCTGAGTTCCTGAAATGTGCGGGATGGCAGTCGATCGAAGCTGGCTCCGCATACATGCGTCCGGACCCGGAAAGCCATGGCTGTATCCGTCTGACCAACTGGGACGCGGCGAGGCTTGCGCAGATGGTGAAGCCCGGCACGGTCGCAAAGCTTCAGCCGTAAGGAGCAGCGCAAGAGGTTCCTCGGTATTTTCTGAACGCCCGACCCTGCTTCGTTCGACGCAACTCGTTCGATCGCGCTGCGTTCATGAACGAAGCCCCTGAAAGGAGACATCATGCGCAGCCTGTTTCTGTTCACGTCGGTCGCTTTGCTGGTTTCCGCCTGCTCCGATGCCAACGAGAAGGCCGAAGACAAGATGGAGCGCGCGGCGGAGACCAGCGCGACGGTCGCAGGGCCTATGCCCGCGGCGCTCGGCCTCAGCGAAGCCCAGCTGCTCGATGCCGACATCGTCGACGCACAAGGAAAGGAACTCGGCGACGTAACGCAGGTTCTGCGCGACGCCGACGGCAAGGTCGAGCGCTTGCTGGTCGAACTCGACGGGATCGGCCCCGACCGCTATGTCCATGTGCCGGTGACGGGCCTCAAGACGGTGGTTCGCGGCGACGACACCGACCTGCAGACGAGCATGACGAAATCGGACCTCGAAGCGCTTCCCGAGGTCAAGCTGCCCGCGCCCTGACGGAGCCCTCTCCATCCCTTTCCGACGGGCCTGCCCGACGGTCAGGGCAAGTCGCGAAGGTCTTCGAGACGCGTCCGGAGGCGCGGCACGATCCAGTCGAGAAACACGCGCAGCTTGAGCGGTATCAGTCCCTGCCGGACATAGAGGAGATGAACCGGAAAAGGGTCGATCTCATACTCTTCGAGAATTCGAATCAGCGCGCCGGATCGCAGGTGGTCGGCAATCTGGAAGTCGAGCGCGCGCGTGATACCGATCCCGCCTAACGCGGCCGTAATGGATGCGGCGGCCGTATTGCCGCGAAGACGCGACTTCGGCTTCGCCTCGACGATTTCCCCGTCGCACCGATATTTCCACCATCCCTCGTTGAGCTTGCCGAACAGCGCGCCATCGTGAAGCAGCAGATCCTGCGGCCGCCCGGGCCGGCCGCGGCGTTCGAGATAGGCAGGACTTGCGCAGGTCAGCGGGCGGGCCTCACCCACCTTCACCGCAACGAACGAGCTGTCGGCAAGATGACCGATACGAACCGCGACATCGATATGGTCCTCGATCAGTTGCAGCGTCCCGTCGACCGATATCACGTCGACCGCGATGTCCGGATATTCTTCGAGGAAGGGCATCAGCAGGGGGAGTATGATGAGCCGCCCGAACTCGATCGACGTCGTGAGCCGCAGCTCGCCGCGCGGCGCGGTATATTCGCCCGACGCGCGCCGCTCGACATGCTCGATCTGCTCCATCAATTGCCGGATACCGTCGACATAGTCCTTGCCGGCGTCGGTCAGCTGAATGTTGCGGTGCGTGCGGATGAGCAGCGTGGTGCCCAGCCGCTGCTCCAGTTCGGCAACGCGGCGACTGACATTGGGCAATGGAATGTTGAGGTTGCGGCTCGCAGCCGAAAGGCTCCCCGCATCGACGACGGCCAGCAGCACCTGCATTGCGTCCAGACGGTCCATTCGGCGCCGCTCCCACCGCCGCAGCCATAGCAGATTTTGCCACACCGGCACAGCTGCGCGCCCAGCCTATCGGAATCAGAGAGGCCGGTTTTCGGTCTTCGCGAATTCTGCCGCTTACACCCGAGGCGTAATCCTTGCGCATTCACCGGATGGTCCGGTGTGAAGACACAAGGAGATCAGACATGACTATCGAAACACTCGAACGCCCGGCGACACAGGACACAATCCGCCCCTTCCACATCGCCTTCCCCGAAGCCGACCTCGACGATCTGCGTTATCGCCTCGCGAATGCGCGTCTTCCGGAAAAGGAAGCGGTCGACGATTTCTCGCAGGGCGTGCCGCTGAAGACGATCGAACAGATATTGCGCTACTGGCAGACCGACTATGACTGGCGAAAGGTCGAAGCACGCCTGAATTCAGTGCCGAACTTCATCACCGAAATCGACGGGCTCGACATCCACTTCATCCACGTCCGCTCGAAGCATGAAAATGCGCTGCCGCTGATCGTCACCCACGGCTGGCCAGGCTCGATCGTCGAGCAGCTCAAGATCATCGGCCCGCTTACCGATCCCACCGCATTCGGCGGATCGGCGGAGGATGCGTTTCACGTCATCATTCCGTCGATGCCGGGCTATGGGTTTTCGGGCAAGCCATCGGCGACCGGCTGGGGACCCGAGCGGATCGCCCAGGCCTGGACGACGCTGATGCGCCGGCTCGGTTACGACCGGTTCGTTGCACAGGGCGGCGACTGGGGCGCCGTGGTCACCGACATGCTGGGTGTGCAGGCACCGCCCGAACTGATCGGCATCCACAGCAATATGCCCGGCGCGATCCCTGCCGAGATCGATCAGGCGGCGCTGGCCGGCCTTCCGGCACCCGACGGGCTCAGCGACGAGGAACGCGCGACCTATGACCAGCTCGTCGCCTTCTACAAGAATGTCTATTACGCATTCTTCATGGGGACGCGGCCGCAGACGCTCGCTGCGCTCGCTGACTCGCCGATCGGGCTCGCCACCTTCATGCTCGACCATGATGCGCGCAGCCTCGAACTGATCGCAAGATCGTTCGACGGCGAAAAAGAGGGCCTGTCACGCGACGACTTCCTCGACAATGTCACGCTGTTCTGGCTGACGAACACCGGGGTTTCGGCGTCGCGGCTATACTGGGAAAACAAGCTCGCCTTTTTCGCGCCGAAGGGCGTGAAGGTCCCGGTCGCGGTCAGCGCCTTCCCCGACGAACTCTACCAGACCCCACGCTCATGGGTTGAGAAGGCCTATCCCAACCTCATCCACTACAACAAGATGGACAAGGGCGGGCATTTCGCCGCCTGGGAGCAGCCAGCCGCGCTGACGGACGAAATCCGCAACGGCTTCCGTTCGCTTCGCAACTGAAAAACCAGACTATCGTCGTTCGGCGCGCACCGTGGTGCGCGCCGATAACGTTTGGCTGAACCCCTATCAGGATCTCGGCGGCTTGGGCGGCCGCCGATTGCAGCGACTTGCTGCAGCGAGGCTCAGCGCAGGCAGTGCAAAAAGTTCATCGTAAGCGATGAATATCCTCAGGCGGCCTTCCGACGTTCGGGCAGGAAGTTCCCGTCGATCCCGCCCGGCCAGGGCGTCACGGTCTCGCCCGCGACCATCCAGCGCCCGCTTTCCTTTCGCAGCCGCAATTCATACATTGCAGCGGGCGCTTCGGGACTCATGCGGCGATAGAGGATCGCCGTCGCATGATCGCCCTGCTGTTCGACATGGAGCACCCGATGCTCGGTCGATAGCGGCTCTTCGCCCGTATCGCGGCGCGAACGGAATTCGGCGAAAGAGTCGGCGCGGCTGACGCGCGTAACCTCGCCGTTGCTGCCGAGCACCAGAAAGCTCTGATCGGCGGTGTAAAGCTGTTCCATGCCGTCGATGTCATAGGCGCTGCCGACATGGACGACGTCATGGATCAGTGCGTCGATCGCCGGGTCGATGGGGGATTGTGTCATTGTCTTTCCTTTCCATTTGGGGAAATGCTCGGTCACAGCAGCGCCATGCCGCCATCGACGCGCAGGTTGATCCCGGTGACGAAGCTGCTCGCATCCGACGCGAGGAAGAGCGCCGCCTCTGCCAGTTCTTCGGGGCGTCCCAACCGGCCCAGCGGAATTGCACCGGCCATCATCGCTTCAAAGCCTTCGATTTCCTCGGGGGGCACGCCGAGCTTTTCGATGATCGCCGTGTCGGTCGGTCCGGGGCTCAGCATATTGACGCGGATGCCGCGCGCCTTGAATTCGAGCGCCCAAGCTCGGGCGAAAGCGACGATCGCAGCTTTTGTCCCGGCATAGACGGGATGGCCGTCGAGCACCTTGTCGCTGGCCAGCGATCCGACGCAGATGATCGAACCGCCGTCGCGCAGGACGGGGGCCATGCTCTGCACCCCGAAAAAGGTGCCGCGCGCGTTGACCGCGAATTGCGCATCATATTCTGCCTCGGACACGTTTTGCGAATCCGTGATCGTGATGATGCCGGCATTAGCGATATAGATATCGGCGCCGTCGAAGCGTTCGCCGACGAAATCGGCGAGCGCGCGGTGATGCGCCGGATCTGCGACATCGCCCTGGATGCCAATCGCGCCGGCGCCAATTTCGCGCACCGCGTCATCGACGACCTGCTTGCGGCGCCCCGTGATAACCACCTGTGCGCCTTCGGCGGCAAAAAGCTTCGCGGTCGCGAGGCCAATGCCGCTGTTGCCGCCGGTGATCACGGCCACCTTTCCTTTTAGACGAGACATGGTCATATCCTTTTCGTTGCTGATCGACGCGATATGGCAGTTCCCCATAGGCAAATAAGAGTGGACAAAGGAACATCACCTTTGCCAAAAACTATCGAATGAAATCTCTTGAGCACGCCACAGGACTGCTGGCCTTCGTTCGCGCGGTCGAGGCCGGATCCTTCAGCGCTGCGGCGCGAATGGCCGGATCAACCCCCTCCGCGGTATCGAAAAGCGTCGAACGGCTCGAACGCCAGCTCGGGATCAAAATGTTCCGCAGATCGACGCGCTCCTTGTCGTTAACGGCCGACGGCGCGGCCTATTACGAGCGTATCGCGCCTCTGCTTCAGGCGCTCGAGGATGCCGACGAAGTGCTCGGCGACGCGGGCAGCGCACGCGGGCGGCTGCGGATCAGCCTGCCCGGGATATTGGGCCCGATCCTCGTCGACGCCCTGACCAGGGACTTTGTCTCGCGCTATCCGGAGATCGCATTGGAAATCAGCATCACCGACCGACACGTCGACCTCGTCCGCGAAGGTTTCGACGTGGCGCTACGCGTCGGCGAAGTGGCTGCGGTCGACTGGATCGCTCGGTCGCTCGGCAAGCTGTCGCTCATCCTCGTGGCATCCCCCGCATATCTCGAACGCGCAAAGGCTCCCAATTCCGTCGATAATCTCGCCGAATATGCACATATCCGTTATTTGTTGGGATCTCGCGCTTCGGCGATCGTCTTCGCCGACGGCTCAAGATTGGAGACCACCAGCGCTCTTGATACGGATTCCGGACAAGCGATGCGGATTGCTGCGCTGAACGGAATCGGCATTGCGCAGTTGCTGCGGGCCGCCGTGGCGGAAGACCTGGCGACGGGGCGACTCGTCGAGGTACTGCCCACATTTCCTCTCGCGGCAGTTCCTGTGCAGACGCTCCACGCTTTCGGCAGATTTCCGCCGTTTCGCGTCCGCCTGTTCAACGACTTCATAGCCTCTGCATTGGAACCACACACGACGAAGGACCGACTGTCGAGATAATATCGGGAGGCTGATGCCGCGGCCAGGTGCCAACTGCTCCCGAACGCAATGGATCTGTTCGATTTTCCGCCTTTTCGAGTACGACTGGCCAATTCGCGTTGCCACGCTTAATCGAAGCTGCGAGGTCCGCCTCCCACAGTTCTTTGGCGCGCAGATTATAGTTGAGATACGACCGCCCATCGACGACGCGCCACACCTTGGGATCGCCCGGCGCGATATAATTCTGGCTTACCGCATATGCCATATCGGCGTCTATTCACTCTTTAGTGAGTTAATATATTGAACCAGCATAGGACGAGCGGGTGAGCCACTCCGTACGCCTATGCCTTTTTATGGCAGATTTGCCGGAAACCCGCTGCCATAAACGACGCCATGCGCGCCTTGATGGCTTCGAAATCTTCGGACTTGCAGACGCCGCCCGACAGCTTGTCGATGCGTCCGGTGCGCGCGAGCGTGACCATCAGCGCGCCGGTGACGAAATGATAGCCCCAGAAGATGTCCTCTTCGGCGCAATCGGGCATCGCCTTTTTCAACAGCTCGATCAGGCGGAGAACCACCGGGTCGAAATGGCTGTCCATCAGTTCGGCGCCCCATTCGGGGGTGTTGGCGACCTGCGCGCCGAGTGCACCGTAATTTTTCCAGCCGTCGCCGCCGTGGATATAGAGATCGAGGTCGGTGTCTAGGAAGGCGTGCAGCGCGCCTTCAATCGTCGGCTTGCCGCCGCTTGCGCGATCATATTCGTCGAGCGCCTGCATCCGCTTGGTGCTCGTCACGACCGCGCGCCGCGCGAAGACGGCGTCGAACAGCTTTTTCTTGTCCTCGAAATAATAGTTGAGCAGCGTGTGGTGCACGCCGACGCGCTTTGCGACATCCTTCAGCGTCACTCCGTGCAGACCGTGCCGCGAAAACAGCAGTTCGGCCTCGTCAAGGATCTGCTCCATCGTCTCGGCGCGCTGTTCGGCCTTGGTTGATGGCCGTCGCGTTTTCGCCTCTTCTGCCACTCGTCCGACTTTCAGTTCCTGTTCCGTCACCGCCCCTGCCGCAACGTCGCCGTGCCGATCAACCCGCGCCATGGTCATTCCGCAAGCGAATCTTATCGATTTTTCCGGTCGGCGCCAGCGGCATGGCGGAAAGGCGCACGACGGCATCGGGAATCCACCAAGGCGCCACCCGGCCCGCAAGCGGTGCGAGCAGGTCGGCGTCGCGGATGTCGACGCCCGAGGCGAGTTCGACGAGCAGCACCGGCCGTTCGCCCCATTTGGGATCTTCGCGGCCGATCACCGCGGCGAGCGACACCTGCGGCAGCGCGCCGACGACGGCCTCGATCTCGGCGGGGTTGATCCACTCGCCGCCCGATTTGATCAAATCCTTGGCGCGGCCGGTGATCGACAGATTGCCGCGCGCATCGATCCGCGCGAGGTCTCCGGTCGCGAACCAGCCATCATCGTCGGTGGCGGATTCCACTTGCCCGAGATAGCGTTCGACCACTGCCGATCCGCGGACACGCAAATGCCCCTCGACCCCACGCTGTTCCGGCAGAGCCACACCAGCGGCGTCGGTGAGCAGCAGGTCGACGCCGATCGCAGGCCGCCCCGATACCGATGCGGTGCGCAGCGGGTCGTCCGGCGGCGCGATCGTACCGAGCGGCGACAATTCGGTCATGCCCCAGCTCGTCTGGACGGTGACGCCAAGGCGTCGCTCGATGCGCTCCATCAGCGCGGGTGCCATCGGCGCGCCGCCGACGATGATGCGTTTGAGCGACGGCAAGTCGCCGCCCGTCGCCTCGATATGTTCGACAACGCCGAGCCACACCGTCGGAACCCCCACGCCGACGGTAACGCCCTCGGCGGCGATCAGCCGCGCGAGGCTTGCGCCGTCGGCCTGCCGTCCGGGCAGCACGAGCTTGCCGCCGACCGCGGGCAGCGCGAAGGGCAGACCCCAGGCGTTGGCGTGGAACATCGGTACCACGGCGAGCACCGCGTCACGGTGGGTGAGAGCCATCACGTCGGCCTGCAACGCGCGCAGCGTGTGGAGGAAGCTTGCGCGGTGCGTGTAGGTTACGCCCTTGGGCGCGCCCGTCGTTCCCGAGGTAAAGCAGAGCCCAGCCGGCGACCGTTCGTCGAAGCCGCCCCATGGCGTCCCGCCCGGCGCGTCGGCCATCAGCGATTCGAGCTCGTAAAGCGGCGGCGCGGCGGCGGTCCAATCGCCGGCAGGTCCGTCTATCACCCACACCTGCCCGATCGCCGGGGCACGCTCGACGATCGACCGCGCGAGCGGCAGCAGGTCGGCGCTGACGATCAGCAGCTTCGCGCCCGATTGCACCGCCATCGCCGCAAGTTGCGGCGCGGTCAGGCGCGGATTGAGCGTATGGCAGACCGCGCCGATGCCCATCGTCGCATACCAGGCCTCGACATGCGCCTGGCTGTTCCAAGCGAGCGTCGCGACGCGGTCGCCCTCGCCCACCCCGAAGCCGGCAAGCAGCGACGAGATCGCGAGGCTGCGGTCGCGGAGCATCGCATAGCCGACGCGAGCGACACTTCCGTCCTCGCGCGCGGTCACCACCTCGGCCTCGCCATGCCAGCGCGCGGCGTGATCGAGGAATTTGTCGAGGGTCAGCGGATAATCCTGCATCATACCTTGGATCATGGACAGGTCGCGCCCTTCGCAAGGACGGGCGAGACGATCCCCGTGTTCCAGTTCCACGGCTGGTTGCCCGCCGCACGGCGGCGGCAGACCGCGGCTTCGTGCAGCGCATACATGCCCGGCATCAGCCGCGCGCCGGGACGCGGCACGTCGGCGAAGGCCATGAAAGCGGCGTCCTTGCCATAGGGGCGCCACGCCGCCTGCCCTGCCGCCTCGGGCTTGCCGGTTCTGGCGAAGGAGACCCAATAATCGCCCATTGCGGTCGCGAAGCGGCGCTCGGCCACCGTGTCGGGGATTTTGGGCCAATAGGGCGGCGTGTCATTCAGGGTGCCGAAGACGAAAGGGATTTCGGCAGCGTGAAAACCGTGTAGGCCGGCTTCGCTCGCCGCCGGATAGCCATGGTCGAAGAGGTAGAGATAAGCGGGTTGGCCGAGCGCGGTCTGCTTGATCGCAAGCCGTTCGGACGTCCAGCCATAGAGCGCGTCGCGTGGAGTCGCGAGGATCGTTTCGGCGAGATCCTTTGCGGGATAGAGTTTGAGCCAGGCATCGGCGATGTCGCCGTATCGTTCGCGGATCGCGGCCTCATAGGCGGCGGCATTGGCGGGGACTGGCGGCGCGAGTATGCGCAGCGAGCGGATTTCGCCGATGTTGAAGCCTGCGATCATCGGCACGGGTGCCTGTTCGCCGCGATCGAAAATGTCGACGAGCTGGCCGGGCAGGATTTTGCCGTCGACGGTGCCCCACGGGAAATAGCCCACCTTGGCCGCGCCGTCGGTCAGCGCCACCGGATCGACCTTGCGTAACGCGGCGATGTCGGGGGCACCGAGCGCGGCGGCGACCCTCTCGCCCGTCGCTTCTGCAGCGGGCTCGCCGTGCCGCACTTCCTTAAGCGACGGGGTCGAGATCATATAGGCGCTCTGCGCGATCGCCTTGTGGAACAGGCCGCGCGCCTTGGGCGACGCCATCAGATACATGACGCTGAGCGCGCCCGCGGACTCGCCCGCGATCGTGACATTCGCCGCATCGCCGCCGAACGCGCCGATATTCGCCTTCACCCATTCGAGCGCGGCGATCTGGTCGAGCAGGCCGTAATTACCCGACACACTATCGGGCGATTCCGCACTGAGGCCCGGATGCGCCATGTAACCGAGCACACCGAGGCGGTAGTTGATCGACACGACGATCGCCCCCCGCGCCGCGAGCTTGGCGCCGTCGTACATGCCTTCGTGGCTGTAGCCGGTGGCAAGTGCGCCGCCGTGGATCCACACGATCACCGGCGCATCTTTCATATTTTCGGGCGCCCATATGTTGAGCGTCAGGCAATCCTCCGAAATCTTCGCGGGCGGATTGGCATAAATGTGCACAGCGGTCGGGCGCGGCTGGATGCAGGCGGCGCCGAAGCTCTGCGCCTTGCGGACACCTTGCCATGTGGGCAGCGGCAACGGCGCTTTCCAGCGCAGTGGCCCGACCGGCGGCTGTGCAAAGGGAATGCCCTTGAACTCACGGACCTTGCCGACGGTCTTGCCTTCGACGGCGCCCGCGGGCGCCTCGACCACCGGGCTAGCGGCGACGGCGGGTGCCGCCATCAGAAGCCCAGCCGCGGATAATGCAGTGCTCAATTTATTCATGCCGCCAACTCCTGCGGGCCGTCCTCTCGGCGCAGCCGCCGCGCGAGCCAGAGGAAGAGACCGATCGCGATCAGATAGAAGGGCGTCAACGTGTAGAGCGCCGTCTTCAGCCCGTGGAGGTCGCCCTGCGCCTTGAACCAGTCGCTGGCGAAACCGACCCACGTCGGCCCCAGCCCCAATCCGATGAAGTTCATGATGAGCAGCAACAAGGCGCCCGCGAGCACGCGCTGGTTTGGCTTCACTTCCTCCTGAACCAGCGCGACCGAGGCCGAGAGGTAGAAATAGTTGAAGATCATCACGACGGTGAGCAACGCGAGCGCGAGCGGCCAGCCCGGCGCCCAAACGAACGCGACATAAAAGGGCATCGCGACCACCAGCGAGAGCGCGGGCGCAATCGCATAGCCGGCGCGCGATTTGCGCACCATGCGGTCGATCACGCGGCCCGAGACGATCATCCCGCCGCCCATGCCGATCAGCAGCACCAAAGCATACCAGATCGCGACGTCGCCGAGCTCCATACCCTTTTCGCGCATCAGGAACAGCACCGCGAAATTGCCGAGGCCATAGGTGACGAACTGCGTCGCACCGCTGCCCAGCGCCGCGAGCATCAGGATCGGATGTGAGAGGAACATGCGCACCGTAGGCCAGAAGGCCGCCTTGTCGTCGGCGCTTACGGACGGGGTCACCACGTCGGTCGCGCCGCGTGTTGGCTCGCGCACCGTCAGCCAAACCACCAGCGCCGTCACGATCCCGATCGCACCCACCGCGATGAAGGGAATGCGCCAGCCGAAACGCTCGGCGATCGCGGCGCCGAACGCCACCCCCGCAGCCGCACCGATCGCCGGCCCGAGGTTAAAGATACCGAGCGCCGCGGCGCGCTTGCCGGGCGGATAGGTGTCGGTGATGATCGCATAGGAGGGCGGCACACCGCCCGCCTCGCCGAAGCCGACGAGCATGCGCGCCACCACAAGCTGCGTATAATTGGCGGCCATGCCGCACGCGACGGTCGCCCCGCTCCAGATCGCGCACGCGGCCGACAGCACGCCGACGCGGCTGGTGCGGTCGGCGAACCAGCCGACCGGGATCGCGATGAAGCAATAGAACATCGCGAAATAGAGCCCGCTGATCAGCCCGAGCTGCCCGTCGCTGATCTGGAGCGCGTCCTGAATCGGCTTGGCGAGGATCGACAGCAGCTGCCGGTCGAGGAAGTTCAGTACATAGACGAAGCAGAGCATCCCCAGCACGAAGGTGGGATTGCCCCCCGACCGCGTGGACGCTGCGGCCGGGGAGAAGGAGGCTTCTGCGTTCGCCACCGCCTTAGAGCCCGTAGCCGAGGCGGATGCCGAAGGTACGCGGACGCATCGTCCCGAAGCGGCTATTCAAGAAAGCCTCGGGGTGGATGTAGGTGATCGAATGATCGTCGAAGAGATTTTCGACATAGAGCTGCGCCGAAATATCGCCCTTCTTCAAACCGAAGCTGAGGTTGACGTTGCTGTAGGCATCGGTTTTCCCGAACGTCGCGAGCGGCACGTTCGGCGCGCCCGGAGTGTTCGGGAAGCTGCTGTTATACGCTCCGATATGCTGCGCGTTCACGGCGAGCATCGCGTCGACGTCGGTAGCGAGTTTGAAATTATACGACATATAGGCCGACCCCTGGATCCGCGGCGCCGACAACCGGTGCCCGAGCACCGCGCCGGAAATCGCGGCCTCGGCGGGCGACAGCTTGGTGATCTTGGAGTCATTGTAGGCGCCGTTGAAGCCGATCGACACGCCGGTCGCGGGGATCACATTGACCTCGAACTCGAACCCCTTGCTGCGCGCCGCACCGATGTTGGTCGCGAACTGCACCGAGTCCGACACGCGGTTTGCCTGCGCCTGAATGTTGCTCCAGTCGATCAGGTAGAAGGCGGCGTTGATGCTGACGCGGCCGCCCAGCCAGCGTCCCTTGGCGCCGACCTCATAGCTTTCGAGACTGTCCGACGTTGCGCCGAAGGGAATGATAATGTCGTTGGCGTCGACGACGCTCGCCCGGCCGGCAAAGGCGTTAACGATCGGCGCGCGAAAACCCGTCGAGAAGGTCGCATAGGTGGTCAGCGTCTCGCTCGGCTTGAAGGTCGCGCTCGCCTTCCACGACGGTTTCGACCCCTTCGCTTTCAGACCTGTGACCGCGGCATAAGGTGTGAACGTCGTGAAATTGACCGGGAGATACGCTCCCGTGGGCCCCCTAAGACCGGCAAGCGCCGCCTGAAGATAGTTGAGATTGAAGAAACCCGGCGCCGTCGCGAGATAGCCGCCCGCCTCAGTAAAGCCCTGCGCCGAGGTCTCGCCATAACGCAGCCCCCCTGTCAGCCAGAAATTGTCCGAGAAGCGATAGGTCAGCTCGCCAAAGCCCGCGAGTTCCTTGCTGAGCGAATGGGTATATTGCTTCTGATAATATTTGTCGGGCAGCCCCGTCATATTGCGCGACGCGAGAAACGCGGGGTTCGACCGATAGAAATAATCGACGTCGCGGCGGCGATCGAGATAGAAGCCGCCAACGACGAACTGGAACGGCCCGTCGAGCGTCGACGCGAGGCGCGTTTCCTGGACGAACACCTTGTCATAACCATCGGCGTCGAGACCGAAGGCGATCGGCGCGCCGGCGAAGGAGCCGGGCTGGAAGGTGCCCGCGAGGTCGACGTAGAAGCGCTGGTCGAAATCCGAATAGGTCGACGAGCTGGTGAGCTTCGCGAAGTCGAATTCATAGTCGATCGTCGCATTGGCGATCAGCTGCTTGCCGGTAAAGCGGTCGGGCTGGTCCGAGACGCGCTTGTTGCGTCCGAGCGACGGGCTGGTCAGCGACGAGTCCTTGGGATTGCTATATTCGTAGGAGCCGAGCAGCTTGATCGACAGGCGATCGGTCGGCCGCCACAGCAGGGTCGCGCGGCCGCCATAGTCGATCAGCGTGTTCGAATTTTTCACGCCCGTCCCGACATTGTCGAGATAGCCTTCCTCGTCGCGGTAAAAGCCGACGACGCGCAGCGCGAGCTTGTCCTCGACCAGCGGCACATTGACCATCGCATTATAGCGCTGGCGGATCGAATCCGATCCGGTCAGCCCGATATCGACGAGCGCCGAGACATCGAAATCATTGAGGTCAGGAGTCTTCTGAAGAATGCGCATCGCACCCGACAGCGAGCCCGAGCCGAACAGCGTCCCCTGCGGCCCGCGCAGGAATTCGACGCGCTCGACGTCGAACAAATTCGGGTCGACGACGGTGGTGTTGCCGATCGTCGAGACGGGAAGTTCGTCGATATAGATCGCGACCGAGCTTTGCAGATTGGCGTTATAGCCGTTCGTCGCGATGCCGCGCGCGGTGAAATTGTTGAAGTTGGCGGTCGGCTTGTTGAGCACGACGCCGGGCGTCTCGCGACCGATGCCTTCGTAACCGACGATCCCCTTTTCGGTCAGCTCTTCCTGCGAAAAAGCCGAGATGCTGATCGGCACGTCCTGGATGCGTTCGGCGCGGCGCGTCGCGGTGACGATGATGTCGTTGCCCTCGCGCGCTTCATCGGCTTGCGGTGCGGCGTCGGCGGCGTCCTGTGCGGCGGCGCTCGCCGGGATTGCGAAAATTGCGCCCGCGCATACGGACGCAAACAGCTGAACCCTCATTTGCCCTCTCCCATTCATCGCCGCTCGATCGTCGGCATGGCCTGTTAGTGACAGCGCGTGGACCAAGAGTCAATATTCACTCTCTCGCGTGTGAATGAAATGCAATGACTCCGGATGATAGGCTGATGGAGAGGGCGAGACCGAAGCTGCATCTTGGCGCTACCGCTCGCATCGCGCATGGTTTCATTCGGCTTGAGCATCTTGCATTCGCCCCACATTGTCGGAAGGCGATGATTTGAATGGATGGGAGAGGATCGATGGACTCCAACTTGCTTGAGGACTTCCTCACCCTCATTGACTGCGGCAACTTCTCCCGCGCAGCGGAAAAACGCGCAGTCAGCCAGCCGAGCTTCAGCCGCCGGATCCGGACGCTTGAGGAATGGGTCGGCGCGACACTGATCGATCGCAGCACGCACACGGTGCGACTGACCGCCGCGGGCGATCGGTTCCGCACTACCGCCGAAGAAACTCTGCGCCGGCTGCAGCTCGGCCGCGAAGAGGCCCGCGCAGTTGCGAAAGCATCGTCGGAAACGCTCCGCTTTGCCTCGACCCACGTATTGTCGCTCACCTTCTTTCCGAGCTGGCTGCGCGCGCTAGAGGTTGACGCGCAGCGCAACGTGACGATCGAATTGATCGCCGACAATATGGTCGCGTGCGAGCGGCTGATGATCGAAGGCCGCGCGCAGTTCCTGCTTTGCCACCATCATGAAGCGGCGAACGTCCGGCTCGGATCGGATTTCCGGTCGATCCGGCTGGGTAGCGACATATTGTTGCCGGTCGCAGCGCCGCAGGTCGTTGCGGCCGGGATCACGGCCGCAACGCCGCAACTCGCCTTCACCAATGATTCGGGCATGGGCCGCATCCTGTCCGCCGCCTGGTCGGCGCAGGGATCGCCGCCGCACCCGCAACCGGCCTTCGCCTCGCATCTCGCCAGCGTGCTAGCGGCAATGGCGCGCGACGGCCGCGGCGTCACCTGGTCCGCGCTGAGCCTCGTCGAGGACGACCTCGCCTCGGGGCGGCTCGTTCGCGCCGGATCTGCGAAGGACGAGGTGCCGATCGAAATCCGGCTCTGGCGCCCGAAGGCGCGACAATCGCCCGCGGCCGAAGCCTTTTGGAGCCGCCTGCTCAAAATGGAAGCGGCGGCGAACGCCTGAACGCGAGTCAGGCGAGTGCGTCGGCGATCGCCTTGCCGCATTCAACGGTGCCCGCCGGTCCGCCGAGGTCGCGCGTGCGCAGCTTTGGTTCCGACAGCACATCCTCAATCGCTGTAAGAACGGCCTGCGACGCCTGAAACTCGCCGAGATGGTCGAGCATCAGCGCCGCCGACCAGATCTGTCCGACCGGATTGGCGATCCACTGGCCCGCAATGTCGGGCGCGGAGCCGTGCACAGGCTCGAATAGCGAGGGAAAGCGCCGCTCGGGATTGATGTTCCCGGCGGGCGCAATTCCGATCGTGCCGGTGCAGGCTGGGCCGAGGTCGGAGAGGATGTCGCCGAACAGATTGGATGCAACGACGACGTCGAACCAGTCGGGATGCTGCACGAAATGCGCCGTCAGAATGTCGATATGATATTTGTCCCAACGGATGTCGGGATAATTCTGGGCCATCGCCTCCACGCGCTCGTCCCAATAGGGCATGGTGATCGAGATGCCGTTCGACTTGGTCGCCGAGGTGAGATGCTTTTTCTCGCGGCGCTGCGCGAGCTCGAAAGCGTACCGCAGGATGCGGTCGACACCGACGCGCGTCATCACCGTTTCCTGCACGACGACCTCACGCTCGGTGTCGGGGAATATCTTGCCACCGATCGACGAATATTCGCCCTCGGTATTCTCGCGCACCACGAAAAAGTCGATGTCGCCCGGCTTGCGCCCGGCGAGCGGGCTTGGCACACCCGGCATCAGCTTGACCGGGCGCAGATTGACATATTGATCGAACTCGCGCCGGAACTGGATCAGCGAGCCCCATAAAGAGATATGATCGGGGACCGTTTCGGGCCAACCGACCGCACCGAAAAAGATCGCGTCGTGCCCGCCGATCTGCTGTTTCCAGTCGTCGGGCATCATCTGGCCGTGCTGCAGATAATAATCACACGAGGCGAAGTCGAAATAGTCGAACTCGAACCCGCAACCATATTTCGCCGACGCCGCCTCAAGGACGCGGATTCCTTCGGGCACAACCTCCTTCCCGATGCCGTCGCCGGGGATCACCGCGATGCGGTGGATATTTGCCTTGCTCATGCTCGATGGTCTTTCGTTATGCGCGGGCCATCGATCAGGATCGCGCGAAAATCATTCACATTGGTCATCGTCGCCCCGGTCATCAGCAGCGAGCCGGTGCGCTCGAAAAATCGGTAGGCGTCGTTGTCGGCGAGGCTTTGCGTAGCCGACAGGCCGAGCGCGCGCGCCTGTGCGAGACTATCGGGGCCGATCATCGCGCCCGCATTGTCTTCGGTCCCGTCGATGCCGTCGGTGTCCGCCGCGATGGCATGGATATCCGCCGCACCGTCGAGCGCGATCGCGAGCGCAAGCAGGAATTCGGCGTTGCGGCCGCCGCGTCCCGCCCCGGTGACGGTGACGGTCGTCTCCCCGCCCGACAACAGCACGCAGGGCGCCGCGACGGGTTGCCCATTGTGGCGAACGCCAAGCGCGATATCGGCGTGGTCCATTGCGACCTCGCGCGCTTCCCCTTCGATCGCGTCGCCGAGGATCAACGGGGCATAGCCGAGATCGCGGACGACGGCCGCGGCCGCGTCGAGCGCCATTGCCGGCGTGGCGATCAAATGCCATTCAGCCTCGAAGGCGCCCGGTTTCGGCGTCTCGCTCGCCGGATTGCGCAGCCAGCCGGTGATCGGGCCTGCCGCGGCCAGATCATATCGCGCCAATATGTCGAGCGCCTGCTCGCGCGTCGTCGGGTCGGGGATCGTCGGCCCCGACGCAATCGTCGCGGGATCGTCGCCCGGCACGTCGGAGATGATCAGCGTCACCACGCGCGCCGGGGCGGCCGCCAGCGCAAGCCGCCCGCCGCGCACCGTCGACAGATGTCTACGCACGCAGTTCATCTCGGCGATCGTCGCGCCGCTCCGCAGCAGCGCCGCTATCAGCGCCTGCTCTTCGGCGAGCGTCACGCCCGGCGGCGGTGCGGCGAGGAGTGCCGACCCGCCTCCCGAAATCAGGCAAAGGACAAGGTCGTCGGGAGTGAGGTCGCGGACGAGCGCGAGCATCCGGCTGGTCGCCGCGACGCCCGCCTCGTCGGATATCGGATGGCCGGCCTCGGCGACCTCGATCGATCGGCAGGCCATCGCATGGCCGTGACGCGTCACCACCAGCCCCGACAAGGCGCCGCCCCAATGATCCTCGACCGCGCGCGCCATCGCCGCGGCCGCCTTGCCGGCGCCGATCACGATCGTGCGGCCCTTGGGCGGAGCGGGCAGCGCGGGCGGAACGCACCGCGCCGGCATCGCGCTGGCAACCGCGGCGTCGAACATGCGCCGCAGCCCCGCCCGTGCCGCCAAATCCGCTTCGCCCCCCAAGGCGCTAGCCTGTCCGCCGGCCGTCGGCGACGACGCATTGGGCGGGCGGATCGCCCCCGTCGAGCACCGCGACGACACACATCGCCGCGACCATGTTGGTGCGGTCGAGCCCCTCGCGCGTCGAAGCACCGGCGTGCGGCGTCGCGATCACATTGGGCAGCGCGATCAGTTCATCGGTGACGGCCTTATAGTCCGGATCGCTTTCGCTCAAAAAGACGTCGAGCCCTGCGGCGGCGATCTGCTCCGCCTTCAGCGCCGACAGCAGCGCGCGGTCGTCGACCAGCCCGCCGCGCGCGGCGTTGATCAGGATCGCGGTCGGCTTCATACGTTCGAGCGCGGCGGCGTCGATCAGGAACCGCGTGTCGGGCGTGAGCGGCGCGTGCAGCGAGACATAGTCGCTGTGCGCGAGCAGGTCGTCGAGTTCGACAAGCTCGATCCCGTTCTGCCGTACATAATCGGCATCGGCGTTCGCCTCGACCGCGAGTATGCGCACGTCGAAACCCTGCAGGCGCTGGACGAGGCTCCGCCCGATCCGCCCCAGCCCGACGATGCCGACGGTCTTTTGATAGAGATCCGATCCCATCAGGATCGCCCAATTGCCCGCGATCATATTCTGCTGCGTCTCGCGGAACCGGTGGCCCGCCGCCAGCATCAGCGCCATCGTATGATCGGCTACCGATGCGTCATTGCCCCCCGCGGCGATGCAGACGACTTTGCCGAGATCATTCGCGGCTGCGACATCGACGCGCTCGTAGCCGACGCCGCGTCGCGAAATCACCTGAAGGGCAGGCAACGCCGATTGCAGTTCGCGCGTAACGCGCGCATGCCCGACGATCCAGCCCGCCGCACCGTCGAGCATCGCCAACAGTTCATCATGCGAAAGATTACCGTCGGCCTGCCCCGGCGGCAGCTCGGCCTGGACGACCGTGCAGCCCGCACTTTCCAGATATGCAATCGTTTCCTCATCGAAAAAACGCTGGGTCACGACCACGCGGCGGTTCGGCACTTCGGATCCTCTCATTGCCCCTCTCTCCTCTGGTCCGGGTATCGGCCCCCATGGCCAATCGCAATCGCGCAGAGGCTATGAAACTATGCGGTGGGTGCCGCGGATTAAGCGAAGCCCGAGATTATCGCCTGCAGTCGCCTGTTGGGCATGGTTGCGACATATATTGATCATATTCGTACATCTTGACGCATGACAATATTTCACTGATCGCGGCATCGTTCAAGCAAGGAGTAGTCGAATGACGCGCGAAATGACGGAACCGGTCGTGATTATGGTTCCCAACGGGTCGCTGGGCGCCGGGGCCAATGAAGAAGAGATGGAATATGGCATCGCGCGCGGCGCACAGGTCATCGCGACCGACGCCGGGTCGACCGATAGCGGCGCAGCCTATCTGGCGCTCGGCATGTCGAAGAATAATCGCGGCGCGGTGAAGCGCGACCTGACGATCATGATGCGCGCCGCGTCGAAAGCGAAGATCCCGATCGTCGTGGGCACCAGTGGCCAGGCCGGCGGCGACCTCAACCTTGACTGGACACGCGACATCGCGATCGAAGTCGCGCGCGAGCTGGGCATCAAGCCCAAGATCGCCCTGCTCTATTCCGAACAGAGCAAGGAAATCCTGAAGGCGAAGAATGCCGCGGGACGCATCCGGCCGCTCGCCCCGATGGGGCCGCTCGACGATGCGACGATCGACGAATGCGACCATATCGTCGCGGCAATGGGCCCCGAACCTTTCATGGCCGCGCTCGAAGCGGGCGCCGACATCATCCTCGGCGGGCGGACCACCGACACCGCGGCAATCTGTTGCTACGCCTTGTGGAAGGGCGCGCCGCTGGGACCAAGCTGGCATGCCGGCAAGATCGGCGAATGCGGCGGACAGGCATCGATCAAGGAAGTCGATGGACGCGGCATCCTGATCCGCATCGACAAGGACGGTTTCGAGGTCGAGGCGCTGAATGACGTGAACAAATGCACGCCGCACAGCGTGTCGGCGCACATGCTCTATGAGAATAGCGACCCCTTCAATCTCACCGAACCGGGCGGCATACTCGACACGACCGACAGCCATTATGAGCAGATCGATCCGCGGATCACGCGCGTCACCGGATCGGTCTGGAAGGAAATGCCATATACGATGAAGCTCGAGGGCGCGTCGGCGGGGCAGTATCAGACCGTAATGCTCGTCGGCATTCAGGATCCGGTCGTGCTGAGCGACCTCGAAACCTTCGAAGCGAACATGACCAAGCATCTGTATAACCGGGTGCGGATGACGATCGGCGAGGCGGCGGGCGACTTCCACATCTCGCTCCGCCTCTATGGCTGGAACGCAGTGTCGGGCGAGAAAGTGCCCGAAGGCACGCCCGCCCCGCGCGAGGTCGGCGTGCTGTTTGTTGCGACCGCCGACACGCAGGAAATGGCGAACCAGATCGCCAAGGCGTGCAACCCGATCTTCTTCCACATGTATATGCCCGGCCACCACGGCGAAATGCCGAGCTATGGCTTCGCCTTCAGCCCGGCGGACATTCCGCGCGGCCAGCTATACGAATTCCGCCTGAACCATGTCGTCGAATGCGACGATCCGTCGGAATTGGTGCGAACGGAATGGGTTGACCTCAGCGTAGAGGAGGCCGCGTGATGGCGACCGTGGGTGAAATTTGCAGCTATGTCCGGTCGAAGAATGCCGGGCCCTTCTGGGTCACGTTCGACCTGTTCTTCGACAATGCCGGGGATTTCCAGCGCTATGCACGGCATCCCGCAATCGGCCCCAAAACCTTTGAGCGATTGTTCGGCGCCAACCCCGACCAGGTGAAGAGCTTTCCGGTCGAAAGCCTGAACATGGTCAAAATCTCGTGCGTGCGCCCTACGCCGTCGGGATCGCGCGTCGAGCGCGACCTGCACAGCGGCCAGATGTTCGTGCGGCTGCTCGATATCGAACTCGACTGATCGCCGACCGGCCGGCGCCCCGCGGCGCCGGCCGGTCCCGTCAACCCGCGACGATAACGCCCGGATCGCCGGCAAACATCGCCGCAATCGCATCCGCCCGCAGGCTGCGCGCCACCGACTGCGCAATATAGCCCTTGTCGGTGATTTCGCCGCGCCGGGGGTCGGGCTGACCGGCGAGGACCATTGCACGGCCGACGCGCCCGCCCTGCCCCTTTGCCCCGGCGTTAAAACGGCGCAGGCCGTCCGCAACGGCCGTTTCGACCTCGACAATGTCCCGGCGCGGGTCCGGGTAGAAGAGTACGCCGACCTCCGCCCTGTCCTCACCGCAGATCACCGCGTCGGACACCGCCGAGCCGACCGCCGACAGCAGCGCGAGCCGCAATTCGCTCACCGTAACGAAGGTGCCGCTGGCAAGCTTGAAATTCTCCGACAGACGGCCTTCGTAAATCAGGCTGCTGGTCGGATTGCCGGGTTCCGCGGGCCGCACGGCATCGCCGAGGCGGTAATAGCCTTCCGTGTCAAACGCCGCGGCCGACAGTTCGGGCGCGCCGAGATAACCCGCCATGACCTGCGGCCCCTTCACGCGCAGTTCGAACTTTCCGTCGACGGGCGCGAGGCGGACGTCGGTGCCCGGAATCGGCAGCCCGAGCATGCCCATCTGCAAGTTGGGCCAGTGGACGTTGCATACCGATGGACCTGTTTCGGTCGCACCATAGCCGCTGCCGAAGCTGATCGGCTCGCCGACAGTGCGCACCGCGATCGCCTCGAAACGGTCGACGATATCCTGACCCAAGGCCGCGCCGCCGTTCTGAACGATACGGATCCGATCGAAAAAGCGTCGTGCGAGCGCCGCGTCGCGATCGAGTTCGTCGGCCAGCATCATCCAGCCCGCGGGCACCATCGAATGCGAGGTCGGCGATATCTCGCCCAGGTTGCGCAGCGTTTCACCGAAGCGCGCGGCGGTCGGCTGGCCGCGGTCGATATAGAGCGCTCCGCCGCGATGCAGCGCCTGATGCAGCACCGAATGCGCGCCCATGCTGTGGCTCCACGGCGCCGCATTGACCCACACCGGCGGATCGGGATCGGCGAAGCAGGATGCGAGCTGCGCGGTGTTGAGCGCGATCATGCGGTGCGTGCAGATCACCGCCTTCGGCATCCCCGTCGAGCCCGAGGTGAGAAGATAGCGCGCGGCGTCGTCCGGGCGCTCGCCCGAAGGCGCGGCCGCCGCTTCATAAAGTGCGTCGAACGCGACATCCCCCCGCCGCGCGTTGCGCGAGGCGATGACCGGCAGGCCCGCGAGACAGTCGAACGCCAACCCCTCGGCAAACAGCGCGGCATCCTCGACATAAACGGCGCGCGGCCTGATCGTCGCGCATGCCGCTGCGAGGCGCGCCGGATTGGCGCCGGCCAGGCCATATTGCGGCGACACCGGCGCGGTGATGCCGCCCGCGCGCATCACGGCATAGCTGATCAGCGCATTGTCGATCGTGTTGGCCGACAGGATCAACAACGGACTCACGCGCTCGATACCGATCTGCCCCAGCGCACCCGCCAGACGGCCGATACGCTCATGCGCCTCGGCAAAGCTGACGCTGCGCCAGCCCGCGCCCGACCGCTCGGCGAGCCAGATATGATCGGGTGTTACGGCCGCCCAATGGTCGAGCGCGGCGTTCATCGTCTCGAAGCGGCCGGGATAGCTGCCTAGGTTCGTCAGGCGGATTTCGCCGGTCGAAAAGCGCCGGGTGAGAAAACGGTGCGGCGGCGCATAGCGGGCGTCGCGCATGCCCTCGATCCGCACGTCGGGGCCGAACCGGATGCCCTCCTCGACGATCTCCCCCGCCTCCTCAGTCGCCGTGCCGACTACCATGCCTCGCTCCCGTGATTTCCTGCCCAAATTGTAGTACCAGACGAAATACGTCAAGATTGACGAACATTGATCAACATGTAAAAGTCGGACCTATGGAAGACGATTATATCAGTGCGGACGAGGCGGCCGCCTTTCTCGGCGTGTCGCGCGCGACGATCTATGCCTATGTCAGCCGCAAAGGGATCCGCTCGCACCCCATCCCGGGCACGCGGCAGCATCGCTATCGCCGCGTCGACGTCGAGCAGATCAAGGCGCGCGGGCGGCGTCCGGCGGGCCTACCGCTCGGCATCGACATCCCGAGCCGCATCACCGACGTCGGCGACGACGAGTTGCTCTACCGCGGGCGCAGCGCGATCGAATTGTCCGAACATGCGACGCTCGAACAGATTGCGGCGCGCCTGTGGGACGTCGACGGATCGATCTTCGACCGCCCGCCGCCGCGCAGTTCGGCGCTGTTTTCGAAGCTCGACGGGCTGCTGACCGCCGAAGCCGGAGTCGACCGTGCGCTCGCGCATTTTCCCTTCCTCGAACAGGCGAACCCCCGCGCCTACGACCTCAGCCATCAGGGCATGGCTGCGACGGGCGTCGACATCATCCGCTGGCTGACCGCGATCATCCTGAGCAAGGGCAGCGCGTCGGACGAACCTACCCACCTGCAATTCCAGAAGTCGCTGTCGCTGGCGCCCGAACAGACAGACCTGCTGCGCCGCGTGCTGATCCTCGCGGCCGATCATGGCGTGAACGAAAGCACCTATGCCGTGCGCATGGTCGCGCGGTCGGGGGTTACGCCGTGGCGTTCGGTGTCGGTCGGCCTCGCGCTCGCGGTCGGGCGGCAGAGCAAGTTCGGGCAGAATGAATCGCTGCGCCGCTTCATCGCCGAAATCCTGTCGGCACCCGACCCCGAAGCTGTCGTGACGCGCCAACTGCGCGAGGGCGGCGACCTGCCCGGCTTCGGAAGCCCGATCTACCCGAACGGCGACCCGCGTGCCGCGGCGCTCGTCGATTTCTGTGACCGCGCGCTGGCCGATCATCCGGGGTACCGCAAGCTCGGCCGCGCGATCGAGCTCGCCTATGAATTTCGCGCACTGCGGCCGAATTTCGCGTTCGTCAGCACCTTTGCAGAAGAGCTCACCGGATTGCAGTCGCGGCGCGAGTTCGTCGGATTGAGTTCGAGCGAAGCGCCCTATCTGATCGGCCGTTCGGTGGGCTGGGTCGCGCATTGCATCGAACAGGTCGCGAGCGACAATGACGGTCCGGCGGATTCGGGCGATTGATCGGGTTCGGCGCGCCCCGTGCATGGAATGATAGCTCGGCAAGCCGAGCGATTTGCTGCACGTCGGCGCCGCGGACGATCCCCGATGCCGCAGCTTGAAAAGAGGCCGATGCACGACACGCTGGGCGATGACGATCGGTGGCTCTCACGGCTGCCGCCCGCAACGCGCGATTTCATTCGCGCGCATGTGCGGCTGCGCAAATTTGCCGACCGCGCGCACGTCTATTCGGTCGGCGATCAGCCCGACGGCTTGTATCAGATCGTGTCGGGCGAGGTGCGGCTGATGGCCTATCCGGCGGTCGGGCGGCAGTTTCTGACGCTCGTGGCGCGGCGCCGGCACTGGTTCGGCGAACTGTCGGTTATCGACGGCGGACCGCGGCCGCACGATGCCATCTGCCAGGGTCCGGTCGAACTGCTCCATCTGCCGCTGCGCGATATCGCCGATTTTGCCGCGATGCGGCCCGACATCTATGGCCATGTCGCGCTGATCGGCTGCGAGCATCAGCGCGCGGCGCTGTCCTATATGGGCTCGATGCTCGCCAAGCCGAGCCGCGCCCGGCTCGCCGAGATGATCCTTAACATGGCTTCGCGCGGCGCCGATTTCGATCATCCCATTCTCCAGATGAGCCAGGAGGATCTGGCGGGGCGGCTCGGCATGTCGCGCCAGCATCTCGGCAATCTCCTGTCCGAAATGAGGGTGGCGGGCAGTATCGCCACCTCCTATGGCCGCATCCATATACTCGACTGGCGCGCGCTGCTGGCAATGGCCGACTGATGACGGATGCCAATCCTCACGACGGCGGCTCGGCCGCGCGCCGCGCCGGTGCCTGGGCGGCGCTGCTCGTCCTGTCGATCGCGACAACCTGGCTCCTTCGCCTGCTCCATGTGCCGGCCGCACTCATGCTCGGCCCAATGCTGTCGGCGATCGCCATCGCGCAATATCACGGCAAGCTCGAAATGCGGCGACCGTTCGTGATGGGCGCACAGGCGCTGCTCGGTTGCCGGCTCGGCATGGCGATTTCGCCCGAGTTGCTGCATTCGGCACTCGGCTATCTGCCGGCGCTGTTCGCATTTGTGATTGCGGTGGTGCTGGTGACGATGATCCTTGCCGTCAGCGTCAGCCGCGCCGGCTGGTTCCCCGAAAGCACCGCGGTTTGGGGCGTGTCGCCCGGCGCCGCGTCGGCGATGGTGATGCTCGCCGAAATGTATGGCAGCGACCCCAGGATCGTCGCGGTCATGCAATATCTGCGCGTGCTGGCCGCCGCGCTCGTCGCGATCCTCGTCGGCACGCTGATGGGCAGTCCTGAGGCGAACAGTCACGGCATCCCGACGATCGGGCCCAGCGTCGTGTGGTTTCCGCCGATCGACGGCATCGCCTTCACCGAAACGCTGGCGCTCGCGCTGCTCGGCGCGATTGCCGCATGGATCAGCAAAAAATCGATCGCGATCCTGTTCGTGCCGATGATCGGCGGCGCCTTCCTGCAGATCAGCGGCCTCGGGCGGCTCGAACTTCCAGCCTTTCTGACCGCGGCGGTGTTCGCGGTCATCGGCTGGAACATCGGTTTGAAATTCACCCGCGCCTCGCTCCGCGCGTCGATGAAGCTGATGCCGCGGATCGTCGCCGTAATCTTCGTGATGATCGCGCTGTGCGGTGCACTGTCGGTGCCGTTGGCGCGCGTGACCGGGGTCGATGCGCTGTCGGCCTATCTGGCGCTCAGCCCCGGCGGCCTCGATTCGGTGCTGATCATCGCGACAAGCACGCATGTCGACCTGCCGCTGATCCTCGCCGCGCAGGTCGTGCGGTTGATCGTCGTGATGACCGTGGCGCCGCCGCTCGCGCGCTTCGTCGTGCGGCGCGGACTGTTCAACGGCCGGCAACCCGAACCCTGACACGCATCAAATCATAGGTTTTGCGCGATTGAGCGCCGTTCGACGTGCCGATATCCCCGATCACGACATCATCAGGGAGAGGAATATCATGCGACATCGATGGACGCGGATCGCGCTGGCCACCTGTATCGCTGCAGCGCTCGCGGCGCCCGGCGCCGGACATGAAACGGCCGAGGGCGAGAGCAAGCCCTTTCGCGGTCCGCTAAAACCCGACCAGCCGCTTGCGCGTGGCTATAATGACGCGGCGAAGGCGCTCGCGATGGTCGACGACAATCCGCTCATTCGCTGGGAATATCGCGTGTGGTGCGAAACCGGCTATCGCAGCGTCGGCGACGCGGGCACGGGGCAAGAGGTCGATACCCCCGCCGACGTCACGCGCGACATGGTCTCGCCCAAAGGCTTTTTCCACACCGGCCACGCGCGCGAACTGTTCACGCCGGGCGGCGTGCGTTTCCTCGACAATGCCTGGTATTTCGGCGCCAATGGCCTTGGCGTCGTCGTCGTCAAGACCGACGAGGGCCTGCTATTGTTCGACACGATGGGAACGCCCGAGGAGTTCGAAAAGGCGGTGCTGGCCGAAATGCCCGCGGCCGGGCTCGACCCCAAGGATATCACCCATGTCTTCGTCGGCCATTATCACTGGGACCACACCGGCGGCGTCAACACCGTCCGCAAGCTGGCGCCGAAGGCCAAGATCGTGATCACCGAGCCCGACGCCAAGATCATCGACACTGCGCGCGCCAAGTTGCTGGCGGGCCAGCCTGTCGAGCCGGCCAACGCGCTCGCTTCGCCGCGCGCGAAGCCAAAGACCGCCGAGGAGGCCGCTGCGCTGCGCGACCTGCGTCTCCGGTCGATCCCCGATCGCTTCGACATTTTGGTGTCGGCGGCGCCGGGGCTCAAGACCGGGCTACAGGCGATCCGCACCGGCCCCTCGACCGAAGTCTTCGCGATGCTGACGCCGGGCCACACGCCGGGCCAGATGGCGGTCGTCGTTCCGGTGAAGCATCAGGGCGGGGTGCGCAACTTGCTGATCATGAGCGGCAACGACCAGCCCGACGAAGCGGCGCAATACGCGATCTCGACCGACTATCTGCGTGCGGCGGCGGCGCAGCTCGGCGCCGATACGCTGATCAACACCCACCCCTATCAAAGCGCGATGTACTATCATCTGCGCCAGCTGAAGGTCGATCCGGCAGCGCCCAATCCGTTCGCCTTGGGGGTCGACGGGGTCAACCGCTTCCTCGGCATCTACGCCGATTGCCAGCGCGCGACGAAGCAGCGGCTGCAGGACGGCACCTGGCTCGGTTTCTGAAGCACCCTCGCAACATTTGCGAGACCTGAAACGGGCCGATCCCTCCGCGGGATCGGCCCGTATTTTTCGGGGCATATAACGGATCTAGAGGATGACGCCCGTCAGCGTCGCGGCGGCGATCAGGATCAGCGATAGCAGGAACGCCCATTTCAGGCCGAAACGCTGCATCTCGCCGACATCCTTGCCGACCAGCCCTGCGAGCAGATAGATCGCCGCGGTCAGCGGGCTGAGCCCGTGGATCGGCAGCGCCAGAAGCGAAGCGCGCGCGATGACTTCCGGCGCGACCTGATAATGCGCGGCGGTTTCCGCAACCACGGGCAGCACGCCGAAATAAAAGGCGTCGTTCGAGAGCACGAAGGTCAGCGGCATCGCGAGGAATGCCGTCACCACGCCCATATGCGGGCCGAGTTCGGCCGGGACGAGCGTCAGCGCGCCGTCGGCCATCGCGTCGATCATCCCCGTTCCCTGCATGACGCCGGTGAAGGCGCCCGCGGCGAGGATCAGGAGTACGATCGGGAGCCCGTTTTCGGCGTGCGCCTTGATCCGTTCGCCCTGCTGCGACACTTTCGGGTAATTGATGAGCAGCGCGAGCGCGAGGCCGATCATGAACACGAGCGGCAGCGGCAAGATGCCGCCGATCGCCGCGCCGAGGATCAGCAGCGTCAGGCCCAGGTTGACCGAAAAGAGCTGCGGACGGCGCAGCGTCTCATCGCGCTCGAACAGGATCGGGCCGCCGGCGCCATGCACTTCGGCGCCCTCGACCGCGATCCGCGCACGCTCGCGGCGGCCGAGGTGCCAGGCAATCAGCAGCGTGCCGGCGATCCCCGCCGCCCATGTCGGGAGCAGCGGGACGAAGATATCCGCTGGGTCGACATGCAGCGCCGCCGCGGCGCGTCCCATCGGACCGCCCCACGGCGTCAAATTCATCACGCATGCCGCCGACCCCAGATTGACCGCGAGGACGAGCGGATTCATGCCGAGGCGTCGATAGACGGGCAGGAAAGCGGTGACGGTGATCAGCGCAGTCGTCGCGCCATCACCATCCAGCGCAACAATCAGCGCGAGCATCGCGGTGCCGATCGACACGCGCACCGGATTATCGCCCGCGAATTTCAGCACTCGGTCGACCAGCGGATCGAACAGTCCCGCATCGATCATCACCGCGAAATAGAGCACCGCGAACAGCAGCAGCGTCGCGGTCGGCGCGAGTTTCGCGATCCCGTCGACCGCCATGTCGCCAAGGTCGGCGCCGTGGCCGGCGAACAGTCCGAAGACCACGGGAATGATCGTCAGCGCGACGAGCGCGGACAGGCGTTTGGTCATGATCAGGACCATGAAGGTCAGGACCATGAGATACCCCAGAAGCATCAACATCAGTTTTGCGATTCCATTCCCTTGGCCGCGGCGGGGCGTGCCGGCGCGTTGCCGCCGGCACGCCCTTCCCCCTTATCGCAGCGCCGCGTTGAACGTCACGCCGAACTGACGCGGCGCGCCATATTGGACATAGTGGTAAAGCGCATTGCCCGTCTGCCAGATGCGATAGGTCTTGTCGGTCAGGTTACGCCCCCACAGCCGCACCGAAAAACGATCGTCGAAATGATAGGTCAGGCTGGCGTCCCACAGCGTCCGCGCCTTTCGATATTCGAGGAAGTCGTTGATATTATTGTCAAAGATATCGCCCTGATAATCCATCGACACCTGCGCGCGCAGCCAGCCCCATTCGGCATCGTCCGGGGTTTGAAGCCCCAAATCGGCAGCGATCGCATTCTTGGGCGTGCGGCTCAACCGGTTGCCCGCGCCGTTGGTGATCACCGGCGACCCGTCGGCCAGAAAGGCCGAGGTCTGGACGAAGTCGGTGAAATAGGGATCGAGATAAGTGTAGCGCACCGTCGCATCGATCCAGCGTGCCGGCGCGATGATCACCTCGGTCTCGACGCCCTTGATCGTCGCGTCGCCGGAGTCGACCGTCACGCGGGTTCCGGTCGGCCCCTGCGTCGCGTCGGGCACGACCTTCGCGGTCTGGAAATCGCGATATTTCATCTTGAATGCCGAGACGTTGACGCGCAGCCGCCGGTCGAGCCAGTCGGTCTTGAGCCCTATCTCGTAATTGGTGCCGCGTTCGGGATCGGTCGGCACGCGTGCCAGCGCGGCGCTGCTCGGCTGTTCCTGGAACGCCCCCGCCTTGAAGCCGGTCGAGAGCGTCGCAAAGGCAAAGATATTCTCGTTGAACCGCCAGTTGGCGCCGACGCGATAGGTAAAGATGCCGTCGTCGAAGACCCCCGGCGAATTCGCCGTGTCATAGGATGTCGTCGGCGCCGCGAGCGATCCGGTCAGCCGCTTGGCGCGATAGACCTTTTTCTCCTTGGTATAACGCCCGCCCGCGAGCAGCTTCAGCCCGAAGCCGAACGCATATTCGGCCTCGCCGAACGCCGCATAGCTGTTGTTCGTCGCGTCGCCGAAAAAGCGGTTGATCGTCGTCGGGTTCGCCGACTGCTGCGTCTCGCGCTCGCGGTGGATGTCGTCGTGATTATAGTAGAGGCCGGCGACCCAGTTGAACGCCCCGCCGCCGCGCGACGACAGGCGCGTCTCGGCTGAATAGGAATCCGCCGTTTCAAGCTGCGACACCTGGATACCGCTGACCGGAAGCCCGATTGCCGCGTTCGTCGCGATGTCGGTGCCGTCGAGGTCGTTCCAATATTCGAAATCGAGCGTGCGCCATGCTGCGGTCGTCGTCCAGTCGGCGAAGCCGAGCGCGTCGGTCGTGAATTCGACACGCGCGCCGCCGGTCCGCGAATCGTTGAAACCCAGCCGGTCGGGATTGGTGCGCCGCGGCTTGTCATAATCGGCGTAGCCCTTGCCCGGCGTGAAGGGCAGCAGCCGGACGTTGAAGCGCGAAGTGTCCGACAAATCCTGGTTCGCGATGTCGCCCGAGAGCAGCAGTGAGGTGCCCGCCCCGAGTTCGGCGCGCACGTGCAGGCGCGCCGACAGCTTGTTCTCGTCGTCGAGCGCGCGTCCGTCAAAGGTCTTGCGGAACCCGTCGTTCGTTTCGGCGCCGAGGACGAGGCGCGCTGCAATGCCGCCCGTGATCGGCGCGTTGAGCATCAGATTGCCGTTCATCTGGCCATATTCGCCAAAGGTCAGCTGCGCGGTCGCCTCGAAGCTATCGATCGGCTTGGCGGTGATGAAATTCACCGCACCGGCGACGACATTCTTGCCCCACAAGGTGCCCTGCGGCCCCTTGAGCACCTCGACGCGCTCCATGTCGTAAAAATCGATGCCGAGCATTGCAGGGCGCGCGAGATAGACGCCGTCGAGGAAAGCGACCGACGACGGATCGCCGCCCGCGCTGCCCGCCCCGCCGCCGACGCCGCGGAACCACAGGCGCGGCGCCGACTTCGGAAAGGCGTCGAAGTTGATACCCGGCGTCACTTGAGCCAGCCGCGCCACGTCGGTGATGCCTTTGGCCTGCAGCTCCGCGCCGGTCACGGCCGTCACCGTCACCGGCGTATCCTGCTGCGATTCCGCGCGGCGGCGCGCGGTCACGACGATGTCGTTGATCCCCGACTGCGACGACTGCGCCCCGGCATCCTCGTCCACGGGAGCTGATGAAATATCACTTTGGGCAAAGGCGGGCGCCGCCCCGCAAAGCACGGCAGCAGTGGACGCAAGCAACGGCAAGCGTTTCCGGAATTTCGGCATAAATCCTCCCCTGGCGCGAATGCCGTCTCAGGGCACCCTGCGCGTCGATCTGGCTAGGGCCGCGATGGTCGTTGGCCGTCCCCATCACCTTGCCAGCGCCCGGATGAAGTCAATCGCGTTGACGCGCCACATACGATCATATCAGGATCATAGAGAGATCATCGGGCGAACATGCATTGTTGTATGCGCCGTCACTATTAGCCAGGACGCCAAAATCGCTGCGCCAGATTGCCAAATCTTTGGCATTTTGCTGGAATCGTCAATTGCCAACTATTTGACAGTCTGCCGAACCGGGATCGCATAGGGTGCGTGCGAAATCGGGAGAGCAGTCATGACCATGGTACAGGAAAAAACATCGAACGTTCGGGATATGGTGTCGGCCGAGGAATGGGCGCTGCGTGTCGACCTCGCCGCCGCCTATCGCCTCGTCGCGCTTTACGGCTGGGACGATCTGATCTTCACTCATTTGTCGGCGCGCGTTCCGGGTCCGGAGCATCATTTCCTGATCAACCCCTATACGCATATGTTCGAGGAGATCACCGCCTCGTCGCTCGTGAAGATCGACGTCGACGGGAACAAGGTGACGGATACGCCGGCGCCGGTGAACCGCGCGGGCTTCGTGATCCATTCGGCGATCCATGCCGCGCGCGAGGATGCCGCCGCGGTGCTCCATCTACACACGCCGCACGGGCAGGCGGTGTCGGCGATGGCGTGCGGACTGCTGCCGCACACCCAGACGGCGATGATCGCGCACCATGACGTTGCCTATCACGACTTCGAAGGCATCGCGACCGAGCTCGACGAGCGCGAGCGGCTCGTCGCCGATATCGGCGACAAGCATGCGATGATCCTGCGCAATCACGGTACGCTGACGGTCGGCGCGACCGTCGCGCAGGCGTTCCTGCGCATGTATTTCCTCGAGCGCGCGTGCGAGGCGCAGGTGCATATGCTCGCCGCCGGGCGCGACGGGCTCAACAATCCGAATCAGGGCGTCGCCGAAAAGGTCGAGCAGCAGTCGCGGCCCGAAGGCATGGGCGCGTTGGCGCAAACGCTCGCCTGGCCCGCGCTGCTGCGCAAGCTCGACCGCATCGACCCCAGCTTCCGCGACTAATCCGCCAATCATGCATCGCATGCATGATTCCACACGCGGACAAAATGTAACTTAGTTGTCATTCCTTTGCCGCCGCGGCTGATAAGCTCGGTCGAAAGCCGGACAGCGGCGGCAAGGGAGAGACAAGTGGCGGGTCAAGATCGTGCGATTCCGGCGGATGGCGTACAAGATGCCACCGCTCTTCCCGACGATGCCGCCTGGACCAAGGCGCCGCCCCTACGCTTCGGCACGATGCTCTTCTATGGCCTCGGCTCGGCGTCGAACGGCATCAAGAACCGCAGCATCTCGACATTCCTCCTGCTCTTCTACAGCCAGGTCGTCGGCCTGCCCGCAACCTGGGTCGGCAGCGCGCTCGCGATTACGCTGATCCTCGACGGGCTGTTCGATCCTGTGATCGGTCAGATCTCCGACAATTTCCGCAGCCGGTGGGGACGGCGCCACCCTTTCATCTATTTCTCGGCAATCCCCTATGCGATCATTTTCGTCCTGCTGTGGACGCCGCCCGCCGGCTGGTCGCCCGAAGCGTTGCTCGCCTATATGACGGTCTGCATCGTCCTTCTGCGCTCGATCGATACCTTTTTCGAAGTCCCCGCCTCAGCGATGTCGGCCGAGCTGACCTCGGACTATCATCAGCGCACGATGCTGATCGCCTGCCGCTATTTCTTCACCTTCGCGGGCGGGCTGACGATGATCTGGATCGCGTATAAATTCTTCCTGAGCGATGCCGACGGCGGGTTGTTCGTCCGCGCCTCCTATGGGCAATATGCACTGCTCGCGGGGATCGCGATCGCACTCGCCATCCTTGGTTGCGCGATGGGCACTCACCACCGCATTCCCTGGCTGCGTCAGCCGCCGGCGCGCAAGCTGACGATGGGGCTGCTATTCAGGGAATTGGCGCAGACGCTCGCGAACCGCTCGCTGTGGCTCGCCAATGCCGCGGGGCTGTTCACCGCGATCGCCACAGGCATGGTCGGCGGCCTCGCGACCTATTTTCAGGTCTATTTCTGGGAACTAACGCCCGACCAGCTGTCCTATCTGCCGATCGCGGGCATGATCGCCGCGCTGCTCGGCATCGTGATCGGGCCGTGGATCACGCGCTGGCTCGGCAAGAAAAAGGGCGGCATTGCGATGTTTGCGGCGCTGATGATCGTCTCGATCACGCCGATCTCGCTCCGCCTCGCAGGGCTTCTGCCCGAAAACGGCACCCAGTTCGTCTTCGTCCTGCTCTTTTTCGAGGCGTTGCTGATCGCAATGCTGACGTTGATGACGTCGATGGCGATCACATCGATGATCGCCGATGTCGCCGAGGACAGCGAGGTCAAGACCGGGCGCCGCTCCGAAGGGCTGCTCTTTTCGGTAGACAATGTGCTCAAGAAATCGACCGCTGGCGTCGGCGTCTTCGCGGCCAGCCTGATCCTCGCCGCTGCAGGCCTGTCGGGCCAGGTGCGCCCCGGCGAGATATCGGAGGCGACGCTGCATCAGATGGGCTTCTATTTCGTGCCGGCGATCATCCTGATCTATGGCGGTGCGATTATCAGCCTGCTCGTCTTCCCGCTCGACGAGGACACGCACAAGGCGAACCTGGAGACGCTCCGCGCCCGCAAGGGCGGAGGGGCCGACTGAAAAAAGGCGGCCGCTCCACAAAGAGCGGCCGCCTTTTTCGCGAAAAGCTTTTTAGGTCAGTCGATCTCGACCGAGAGCAGCGGCACGAAATATTGCCCCGCGTGCGAGTCCACGTCGCCGAGCGATCCCTGCACCGCGGTGCGCGGGAAACTGATCTTGAGGACGTGGATCGACGGCAGCCGATATTGGCGCACGCCATTCTCCGACACGCCATAAAGCTCGGCGATTGCTCGCGGCGCCAGCGCGGGCGATCCGGCGACCCGCTCGAAGCTGTCGGCATCGTGACAGAAGATATCGATCGTCACCCAAAAAGGTCCGGCGCTCTTCGAGCGGATATATTTGGCGATATCGCCGAGCTCAGCCATGCGCCGCCTCCCCGATGGTCTCGAATCTCGTTCGCGCCAACTGGTCGGGGCGGTCGACATGAACGACATGATTGAGCTTGAATTCATAATGACAGCCGAGTTCGACCTCGGCGGGCGAGAAGGGAAAGGCGAAACTCGGCAGCGGATCGTCCATGTTCAACGGAAAGTGCAGCAGCATCGGGTTGCAATATTTGGCGATCTCCGTCGCCTGCTGCTGCGTCGGCGCCCATACGAGCGTCATCAGCCCGACCTCGTGCGGCGGGCTCGCTGCCGGGACCGGATTGATCGCATTCTTGCCATAGGGCCGGAATTCGAGCGCATAACCGCCCTCCTCGACCCCCATGACGCGCGATATGCCGGCACGCAGATAGGCTTCGAGATTGCCGAGCCATTCGTCGAAGCGCGCAAGCAGCTTCGGGTCGGCTATCGCGCTGAAGATCATCGTGCGATAGCCGGCGCTGCCCGATCCTTCGAGCTTGATCGTATAGGGCATGACCTCGGCGCGCGATGCGGTGACACGGACGGTGCGTTCGTCCAGCGCGCGATAATCGGCGTCGCTCGCGTCGAGCAGCACGCCCGGCTCGCGGAGGCGGAACGGATCGCTATTCTCGTACAAGAGGTGCGCCGACACGGTATAGGGTGTGCACTGGTTCGCGGCGTGGAGCGGCTCGATGTCGAAGCCCTCGGCATCGATCGTCATCATCACCCCGCCGAGCCGCGTGTGGACGGTACAAAGGCCGCCGCATTCGGCGGTCTTCGCGGCGTGCCACGACGCGCCGGCGGGAAAGCCCTGCATCAGCGGTACCGCGGCGAGCACCGCGGTGTCGGTCGTCCGCCCCGACAGGATGATATCGGCGCCCTCGGCAATCGCGGAGGCGAGCGGCTCATATCCGAGCAGCCCGACGATATGGTCGCATTCGAGCAACCGTTCGCGCGTCAGCGGCAGCGCGGGCTCGAGCGCGTCGATCTTTCCCGCGTCGAGCAGCGGCATCAACTGTTCGGCCGTGACTTCCGAATAGACGAGCGCGAGCCGCGCGGTCAGCCCCTCCTCGCGCGCAATCTCGCGCGCGATGTCGGCCATCCAGTCGACGCCCGAATCGGTTCCGCACGTGCCGCACGATCCGACGAGCATTGGAACGCCCAGCCGGTCGCGCGCGAGCATCATCTGGCGCAGGTCGTGCTTCGTTGCCTGGCGCGTCATCTTCGACGTGCCTGTGCCCAGATAATGGGGCCCGGAATCGGTCGATCCACCGTCGATCGCCAGACAATCGGGGCCGAGGGCCACGCCGCGCTGAAAGGCCTCGTCATGGCATCCTGCCCCGAGCACGCCCGAGGGGACGAGAATTTTACAGCGCGGCGCGTCCCCCGCGGTCATCACAGGAACTTTGCGCGCAGCGTCACGCCGAACTGCCGCGGCGCGCCATATTGCACATATTGATAGACGCCGCCGTTCGTCTGCCAGATGCGGTAATTCTTGTCGGTCAGATTATGCCCCCAGACCTGCACCGAATAGCGGTCGTCGAGATGATAGGTCAGGCTGGCGTCCCACAAGGTGCGCGGTTTGCGATATTCCTTGAAATCATTGATATTATTCTCGAACGCGTCGCTCTGATAATCCATCGACACTTCGGCGCGCAGCCAGCCCCATGACGCATCGCGCGCGCTTTGCACGCCGGCGCTCGCGTTCACAGCATGCTTGGGCGTCCGGCTCATCCGGTTGCCTGCGCCGTCGACGAAAATCGGATCGCCGCTGGCATTGAAGCCGGCGGTCTGGATGAAGCGTGTAAAATAGGGGTGGAGATAGGTGTAGCGCACCGTCGCGTCGAACCAGTCGACCGGCTGCACGACAAACTCGCTCTCGACGCCTTTGATCGTCGCGTCGGCGGAATCGACCGTGACGCGCGTGCCGACCGGGCCCTGCGTCGCGTCGGGAACGACCTTGATCGTCTGGAAATCGCGATAGTCCATCCAAAAGGCCGAGACGTTCACGCGCAGCTTGCGGTCGAGCCAGTCGGTCTTGAGCCCGACTTCATAATTGGTCAGTCGCTCGGGATCGGTCGGAATTCGCGCCAGCGCGGCCGAGCTCGGCTGTTCCTGGAACGCGCCTGACTTGAACCCCGTCGATACGGTGCCGAAGGCGAAGACATTGTTGCTGAAACGGAAATCGGCGCCGACGCGATAGGTAAAGACGCCCTTGTCGAAGATACCCGGCGTGTCGCCGGTGTCGTAGCTGGTCGCCGGCGCTGCGAGCGCACCTTGCAGGCGGCGCGCGTCATAGGTCTTCTTTTCCTGCGTGTAGCGGCCGCCGGCGAACAGCCGCAGCCCGAAGTCAAACTTATACTGCGCTTCGCCGAACACCGCATAGCTGTTGTTGACGGAGTGACCGAAGAAGCGGTTGATCGTCGTCGGCGTCGCCGACTGCTGCGTCTCGCGCTCGCGAAACACCTCGTCGCGGTTGTAGAAGACCCCCGCGACCCAGCTGATCGGTCCGCCATGCAGCGACGACAGGCGGCTTTCGATCGAATAGGAATCAGCCTTTTCGCGCGCCAGCACCTGCAGCCCGCTCACCGGCAGTCCCGTCGCGGCATTGGTCGCCGCATCGGTGCCGTCGAGATCGTTCGAAAAATCATAATCGAGCGTCCGCCACGAGGCGACAGTGGTCCAGTTCGCGAAACCGAGAACATCGCTCGACAGTTCGGCGCGCAGGCCGCCCGTCTTTGAATCGGTGAAGCCGAGGCGGTCGGGATTGGCGCGGCGCGGCTTGTCATAATCGGCATAGCCCTCGCCCGGCGTGAACGGGTTGAGCAGCACATTGTAGCGCGAGCTGTCGGACAGATCCTGCTTCGCAATGTCGCCGGTCAGCATCAGCCAGGTGTCGGGGCCGAGGTCCGCGCGGACGTGCAGCCGCGCCGACAGCTTGTTCTCGTCGTCGAGCGCGCGGCCGTCGAAGGTCTTGCGAAACCCGTCGTTCGTCACCGCGCCGAGCGTGAGGCGCGCGGCAAGTCCGTCGGTGATCGGCGCGTTGAGCATCAGATTGCCGTTCATCTGACCATATTCGCCAAAGGTCAGCTGCGCGTTGGCCTCAAGGTCGTCGACCGGCTTTGCGGTCACGAAGTTGATCGAGCCCGCGACGACATTCTTGCCCCAGAGCGTGCCCTGCGGCCCTTTCAGCACCTCGACGCGTTCCATGTCGTAAAAATCTATGCCGAGCATCGCCGCGCGGCCGAGATAGACGCCGTCGAGAAAGGCGACCGACGAGGGATCGCCGCCCGCGCCCTGGTTGCTGCTGCCCACGCCGCGAAAGAAGGGCCGCGGCGCGGCTTTCGGAAAGGCGTCGAAGTTGATCCCCGGCGTCGCCTGCGCCAGACGGCTGAAATCGGTTATCCCCTTTTGCTCGAGCTGGTCACCCGAGAAGGCGGTGACGGTGATCGGCGCGCTCTGCAGCGATTCCTCGCGGCGGCGCGCGGTGACGATGATTTCGCCGATCCCCGCCCCGTCGTCGGCCTGCGCTTCCTCAGCTTGTGCGGCGGGCGCTTCCTGCGCCATCGCCGGCGCGGCGAGCGTGACGAACAAAGCGCTCGACGCGCGCAACATATTGATCTTCATCGAAGCCATCGATCCTCTCCCTCTGCCCGGTCGGCTTGGACCGATCCGTGATTCGATGGCCTTTTGCATCGCTTCGCTGGTTGCGGCGTGACACCTATGTTACATGCCCTTCACGAAAGCCGCGCTAGATCGACGCGGGCAAAGAGCATAACCGAGAGCGATGCAGCGAATCATAACGCACGAAAACTGGATCGGCGATCTTCCCGTTCCGGCGCGCGAAGCGGTTCTGTCGCGGATGACGGAGATCGAGGCCGCGCCGGGCGACATCATCGCGGAATCGGGGCGCGATGCGACGCGCATGTTCCAGGTCGCCGAAGGCTATGTCCGGCTGAGCGGGCTGCACGAGGATGGCAGCGAAGCGTTCATCACCGTCTTCGTCGCGGGCAATTGTTTTGCCGAGACCGCAGTCGTGTCGCGGCGCCCCTATAACCACACCTCGATCGCGATGGTCCCCAGCCGCATCCGCGTGCTGCACGAAAATGACTTCTGGGATCTCTATCACAGCCACAGCTCGATCCCCGAGGCACTATGCCGTAAGTTCGCCGCGATCATCAGCCGGCAATTCATCGCGCGCGAGGTTCGCGCGACGACGCGGCTGCGGACGCAGATCGCCAACATGTTCTCCGATTTCGCCGAAAAATGTTCGGGCGGCGTGACGTCGGGTCCGATCGAGGTCGGCTTTCCCTTCACGCAATCGGACATCGCGAGCATCTTCGACGTCACCCGCCAGAGCGTCCAACGCGAAGTCACCTATCTCAAGGAACAGCAGCTCGTCGAAAAGCGCGACGGCACCTGGATCGTGCTTGACCTGAATCGACTTAAGAGAATTATCTAGCGGCTCTACCGTGCCTCTAATTTCCCAAAACCGATGCCGTAACGTTAATGTCCACATGAGGCGCAAGGTTGTCACTCACAGTTTGGCGATGCAAAAACCAAGCGATCCGCTTGCGGTGTTGTCCGACATATTGCCGTCGTCCACAATCGACGGGAGCGGCGCTCTATTGATCGCGGACGCTGCTGGCAACGTCGTATCGCGCGTCACAGGCGTTGATTAGCGGACAACCCCTGCGGTTTGCCGCCATTGCCGCTAACCGATCTGAAGAATGCCCATGGCAATGACGGACGGCCCAAAGCGATGGCGTCAGGCCGATGAGTTTTGCTCTCCAAGTTTTCCGAGAAAGTGACCAAGGCGGTTTTCAACTTCTCCTGGGGTCTGAAAGCCGTTCGCTGTCAGGGCTCTGATGCCGTTTTGAGCAGCCTCTCGGCCGAGCGATGCGATGCAGGCTTCCCACCCGGCGCCTAGTTCGACGTCGGGAGGCAAGCTTGCATTGACCAGCCGCTTTGTCTGTCCGATCGCCCATTTGTCGAAGCGGGAAATGCGTGAAGCGAACGCCTCGACATGGGCGTCTAGTTCGGCATCGGGCAAAGCGCGGTTGACGTAGCCATAGGCCTCCGCCTCGGCACCCGTGATGTCGTCGGATCCGAGCAGCACCTCCATCGCCCGATTGCGCCCGATCAATTGCGGCAGCCGCGCCATCGGCCCGCCGCCGGCGACCATGCCGACCCCCACTTCCCACTGCGAAATGACCGTCTTTTCGCGGCTCGCGAACGCCATGTCGCATGCCAAGGCGATCTCGCTACCGTTTCCGGTCGCCCGGCCGCGGATCAGGGCGATCGACACCACCGGCACGCGCGTCAGCCGTGCCAGAAAATCGGGCCATGGCGGCAGGCCCGTTCGGCCGGGCGACATCGAGGTCAGTTCTTCCAGGGACGCCATGAAGTCGGAATGATTGAGGAAAAAGCCATCGACCGCGCTGTCGAATACGACGACCTTCAACTCCTCGTCGCTCTCAATATCCGCGATGAGCTTCTGGAACTGGCGAACCATCTCGGGGCCCATGACGTTGAGCGGCGGATTATCGATCGTGACCCGCCAATAGCTGGCCGAACGGCGGGTCACACGAAGCTGCAAGTCAGGTTTTCCCGCGTCCATTTCTGCCTCCTGCGCAAGTCATGCGAAAGATGGACAAGATGTCCGCGACCTGTCGGGGCGACCAGTGGACGATGGTATCGCCGATACCAATGTCTGACTGCGGGAGACGGCGGCCGATGCTATTTTTCGGGCCACAGACCCAGCAAAGGAACCACTCCGATGAACAAAGCCACCCTCGCTCAGGGCGTCCTGAGTTGCGCTCTTTGCGTCGCCACATCGGCATCGGCGCAAAGCCTTTCGCCAACCGAGATCGGCTCGGTCCGCTCCGAGGCGATCCGCTTTGAACCCTTTGCCGCCTTCCCGGCCGGCGCCGAGTTGGCCAAGGTGGTCGGCGAGCCGACGACGCCGGGCCCTTATGTTGTTCGCGTTCGCGTCCCCGACCAGGTCAGGCTAATGCCCCACATCCATCCCGAAGACCGGATATACACGGTCATGTCGGGCGTCTTCTATATCGGTTTTGGCAAGACGTTCGATGCCGACAAGCTGATGGCCTACGCCCCTGGCAGCGTCGTCATCCTCCCGCACAACACGCCCCATTTCCATCAGGCTCTATCGGGCGAATATATCACGCAGGTCACGGGCAACGGGCCGTTGGGGATCGAATATCTCGACAAGAATGACGATCCCCGCAATCATTAGGCTGCGGTTTTACCAGCCATAATAGCCGAAGCCCCAGCCCGGCCCCCACGGTCCCCACGCACCCCAGCGCCAGGCATCATCCTGAAACCGCAGCGCGTTGTCGGCCTGTTGATCGAGCAGGTTCTTCGCCTGCATCGCTTTCCGATACTGGCCATAGGCCTCCTGTGTGCCGACATAGAGGCAACCGCAGGCTTTCGGATCGGCATAGACATAGGTCACCGTATCTCCGTCGACGCGCTGCACGAATTTGTTCGCGGGAAGGCGCATCAGCATCGCGGCACGCTCGGGCGTGTTCGCCGGTTTTACGATGAAGCCGGCCGCAGCGAGATTGTCCTCGGTGCGCTCGATCGATGCCGTGGATTTGGCATGTGCGGGGATGGCGGCCGCCGGCACGATCGTCGCCGCTGCCGCCAGCGCCACCATAGCGCGGGGAAGGAAGGATTGGGGGATCATCTTCATATCTCCTTGGTCGAGTGTGTTGCACGGTCTGGACCGGCGCCCGCTAACCGAATTCGAATCCCGTCAGGTCGATGGAGACCATCAACGGATCGAATATGGGCTTCAGATCGTCTCCGCGCTGGTAGGCGCGGCGGCGGGTCGGGAGATGGATTCCCTCGACCTCGACGAAGTCGGAAACGAGGTGAGCCGCGGCAAATCCGCCCGCGACATCGACGTGATAATCGTGACGCCGCAGCAGGCCGTCGGGACCGAAATAGAAATCCTGCGTGCGGCTATGCGTCGCGATCCGGTTTGGGAAAGTCGCGCGTAGTCCCCGCCACTGTTCGCCGCTCCCGTCGATCGCGGCGATATCCTCGATCGCGAAACCCGGATCGGCAAGCACAAAAGGCGTGTTGAAATAGGTCCAGAGCGCATAGCCGTTGAAATAGGCGCGGTGCAGCGGATCCCAGGGCGTCGTCAGTTCGTGCCCGGCGAACGCCGCGCGCGGACCGAACCGCTCCGCGATCACCGCCTTGCCCCGATCCTCGATCGCGATGCGGTCGGGCGTAAAGACCGATATCCACTCGGGATTGCCATAAGGATCGAGCGACGCCCATTCGCGGCGCAGCGCAACGGTGCTGCGCCGGGGATCGGAATCCTGTACCACGCCCTTCATCGCCCACAGATCTCCGCCGGTGACGATCGTCGCTGACAACAAGCCGAAACGCCGCCAGCGATCGAGACCGCCATGCGCGGCGAGCGTTTCGGCGAGCAGCGGGTGCATCGTCATTGCCCCTTCCCCTCCGCCGCATTGGCCGCGCCGGTATATTTGGCGAGGTTGGTTTCGACGTCGGGATTGGTCTGCAGCCCCGCCTTCATCAGCGCGCCGATCAGCCGCTGCGCCGCGGGGCGCTGGACCGACGCGATAAAGGCGGCCCATTCGGCGCCGATGGCCTCATTGGGCGGCAGGCTCGCCTGATTGACCAGCGCCTTGATCTCTCCGATCGATTGCTTGTCGAACGAGGCGATGCGCCGCGCCAGCGTATCGACGAAATCATCGAGCTCGGCGTCGGGCAGCGCGCGGTTCACATAGCCGTAGCGTTCGGCAATCTCGCCATCGATGTCGTTGCCGCTAAGCAGGATTTCGAGCGCGCGGCCGCGCCCGACGAGCCGCGGCAGCCGCGCCATCGGCCCGCCGCCCGGCACGAAGCCCGCACCGATCTCGAATTGCGACAGCACCGCCTTTTCGCGGCTCGCGAAACGCATGTCGCTCGCGAGCGACAATTCGCTGCCGACCCCGGTCGCGCGGCCGCGGATCGACACGATCGACACCACCGGCGCCTTGCTGAGCCGCACGAGCATGTCGGGAAGCGGCGGCAGGCCGGTGGGCCCGGGCGCCATGCTCGTCGTCTGCTCCAGCGGCGGGACGAAGTCATAATGGGTGAGAAAGAAGCCGGGAACCGCGCTGTCGAACACCACGACCTTGAGCTGCGGATCCTGTTCGATCGCGGTGATCACGCGGTCGAGCTGCGGCATCGAATCCGGGCCATAGATATTGAACGGCGGCTTATCGATCGTGACGCGCCAATAGGCCGGCGTCACCTTGGTGATCCGAAACTGCTCGCTCGCGGCGGACTGCGCGGCGGCCTCCGCTTTCGGCTTGGCTTCGGCCGCACTCGCGCCAAACAACGCCACGAGCGCAAAAGCCGCAACCGCTTTTCTTGCCATCGTCATAATCCGTCCTTCCCTAAAAATAGCCAGGTTTCGGGGGACAGATGGGCCGCGCGCAGGCGCCTCCTATTGCACCTTGGTATCGCCGAACGCGGCCGGGCGGCCGTTCGATACCAAAGTCTATAAATACCATCGCACAATGGCCGTGCGCCGCGCCCGCCCCACATCCTTGCCTGATCGGAGGGTCGATCGGTGGACTGAGGGCGCGTTCGTGGCATTTGCTGGCATACAGACAATCGCTCCGTTTATGATTGCGCCGCTGCTCGCGGCGATGCCCGCGCTTGCGCAGGAAGCGACCGAAAAAGACCATGCCGAACAGGACCCTCCCGCGCTGACGGGCAGCCTGTTCGGCCTGCGCCCGCGCCTCGCCGAAGCCGGGATCGACCTGACCGGCCACTATGTGTCCGAAACCGCCTGGAATTTCCGCGGGGGCGAGCGCCGTGCCGTGACCGAAACCGGGGAGTTCGGCGTCGGGCTTCGGTTCGACATGCAACGGATCGCGGGGACCGACGGTGTCTTTCAGGCGACCGTCACCTATCGCCACGGCCCACAGCTCGATGCGAAGGCGGGGCTCGGCACGCTGCAGGAAGTGCAGGAAATTTACGGCCGCGGCCAAACATGGCGGTTGACGCAATTCTGGTACGAACAGCGTCTCGCCGGCGGCGCCATCGCGATCAAGGCGGGCCGCACCGCACCGAGCGAGGATTTTTCGGCCTTTTCCTGCACATTCCAGAACCTCAGCTTTTGCGGATCGCAGCCGGGAAATGTCGTTACCGACTATTGGTACAATTGGCCGGTCAGCCAATGGGGCGTGCGCCTACGCGCCGCGCATCGCGGCATTTACGCCCAGATCGGCGTCTATGAGGAAAATCCGCGCAACCTCGACAAGAGCTTCACCATCGGCCGGTTCAAGGGCGCAACGGGCGCGCTGATCCCGATCGAGTTTGGACTGACGCGGGGCGGCGACGGCGGCCTCGTCGGCAGCTACAAGGTCGGCGGCTGGATCAGCACCGCCGATGCCCCCGACCTGCTTTTCGACGTCCACCGTGAGCCCGCGGTGCTGACCGGCCGGGCACCGATGCAGCGCGGATCGGCTCGCGGCGTGTGGCTGGCCGTCGAGCAGCAAGTCAGCGGACGATCGGCCCGCGGCGCCAGCATCTCGGGCCTCAGCTTTTTCGTCAACGCGCTTGCCGCCGACCGCCGCACCTCGCGCATCGACAATCAGATCGTCGCGGGGCTCTTCGCCCGCAACCTGCTGCCGGGCGTCGCGGGCGATATGCTCGGCTTCGGCATCGCGCGCACCCACGTCAACAACCGGTTCGAGGAATCGGAATTGCTCGCCGGCCGGTCGTCGCGCGGCGCCGAATATGCGTTCGAGCTTTTCTACGGCTTCAAGCCCGTGGGCTGGCTCGACCTTCGCCCCAATGTCCAGTGGATCCACCATCCCGGCGGCCGCCGCGACGCGCGCGCGGTCGGCGTCGCCGGGCTCAAGGCGGTGCTCCGCCTCTAGTTTTTCAACGAAGGAGAAGTAGCATGTCGATATTTCATTCCCTGCTTGGCCGGCGCAATTTCCTGACCTCGGCCGCCGTCGGATCGAGCCTGATCATGCCCGTTTGGGCGCAGGCCAGCGAAGCGGTGGACGAAGCCTTGTCGAGCCCCTCGGGCTCCGGCGGCGCGGGCATCCGGCCGTTCAAATTCCGCGCGACCGAGGCGGCGCTCGCCGACCTTAAACAGCGTATCGTCGCAGCCAAATGGCCGAGCCCCGAACTGGTCCCCGACGCGTCGCAGGGCGTAAGGCTGACGACGATGCGCAAGCTCGCCGCCTATTGGGAAAAGAACCACGACTGGCGCAAGGCCGAGGCGAAGCTGAACGCGCATCCGCAGTTCATCACCAATATCGACGGCGTCGATATCCATTTCATCCACGTCCGCGCCAAAAATCCGAACGCGCTGCCGATCATCATCACCCACGGCTGGCCCGGGTCGATCATCGAGCAGACCAAGATTATCGAGCCGCTGACCAACCCCACCGCCTTCGGCGGCACCGCGGCCGACGCCTTCGATGTCGTGATCCCGTCGCTTCCCGGTCACGGCTTTTCGGGCAAGCCGACCGAACTCGGCTGGGATCCGATCCGCATCGCGAAGGCGTGGATCGTGCTGATGAAGCGGCTCGGCTACAATCGCTATGTCGCGCAGGGCGGCGACTGGGGCAATGCTGTCACTGAACAGATGGCGCTGATCGCGCCTCCCGAACTGGTCGGCGTCCACACCAACATGCCCGCGACGGTCCCCGACGATATCGCCAAGTCGCTGGCAGCGGGCGGCGCGGCGCCCACGGGCCTGAGCGCCGACGAGCAATATGCCTATGACCAGCTCGACACCTTCTACAAACATGGCCTCGGCTATGCGCAGGAAATGGCCGGGCGGCCGCAGACGCTCTACGCGCTCGAGGATTCGCCGATTGGCCTCGCGGCGTGGATGCTCGATCATGATGCGCGCAGCCAGGATCTGATCGCGCGGGTGTTCGACGGCGCAAACGAAGGCCTGTCGCGCGACGACATTCTCGACAATGTCACCCTCTATTGGCTGACCGGCACCGCGGTATCGTCGGCGCGGCTCTATTGGGAAAGCAAGCTGCCCTTCTTCGCCCCCAAGGGCGTGACGATTCCGATGGGCGTGAGCGCCTTTCCCGACGAAATCTACACCGCGCCGAAAAGCTGGGCGGAGAAAGCCTATCCGAAGCTGGTCCATTACAACCGGCTTCCCAAGGGCGGGCATTTCGCGGCGTGGGAGCAGCCGACGGCGTTCACGTCGGAACTGCGCGCGACCTTCAAGTCGTTGCGATGAAAGATCGGGAGGGACCGGATCACCGGCCCCTCCCCTCGCCACGCCTCAGGGCCGGGGGTTGACGTCCCCGAGGCGGCGATCGAGAAAATCGAGCGTGAGGCCGGCGACTTCGTCGGCCTTTTCGTCGAGCGCGAAATGCCCGGCATCGAGCAGGTGGATTTCGGCACCGGGAACGTCGCGCGCATAGGCCTCGGCACCCGGAACGATGAACGAGGGATCATAGCGTCCCCACATGACGAGCAGCGGCGGTTGGCGCTTGCGGAGCCACGCCTGCCAGACAGGATAGGCGGCGACGTTGGTGCGATAGTCGTAAAGCAGATCGGCCTGTATCCGCCGCTGGCCCGGGCGCGACAGAAACGCATATTCGTCGGTCCAGCTATCGGGATCATACCGCTCGGGGTTCGGGCTGAGCCCGATATGGCGCTGCTTCGCCCCTTCAAGCGAGATGAACTTGTCGACCTGATCCTCGTGCGCCGAGCGGTCGGCCCAATATTCGGCGATCGCCACCCATTTGGGCCCGAGCCCTTCGGCATAGGCGTTGGCGTTCTGGACGATGATCGCCTGCACCTTCTCGGAATTTTGCATCGCGACACGCAAGCCGACCGGGCCGCCATAATCCTGCAAGAACAGCGTGTAGCGATCGACCTTCAACGCCTTCAGAAAACTGTCGGTCGTCTCCGCCAAATGGTCGAACGTGTAAGTATATCGCGCGGGCGACGGCGCATCGCTGTGACCAAAGCCCGGATAGTCGGGCGCGATCAGGCGGTAGCGGCCTGACAGGCGCCGGAGCAAAGGCTCGTACATCCGCGACGACGACGGATAGCCGTGGAGGAGGACAACGACCGGCGCATCCTTCGGCCCCGCCTCCCGGTAGAAAATGCCGACCCCGTCAACGTCGACGCGCTGATCGGTGACGGGTGACGACGCCGCGAGCGCCGCCGCCGCGATCAAGGCGGCCGCGCTCACTCTGCCGCCACCGTCGCCGACACCGCGCCGAGCAGTTCGGCGGTCGTCAGGATCGCATGCGCATAGGTCGGCCCGTTGAGCTCGTGCGCCGCGTGCATCATGTCCTTCGAATAAGCGGCGGTCGCGTCGCGGATCAGCGTGACATGATAGCCAAGCTCCATCGCGTAGCGCCCCGTCGATTCGACGCAGGTGTTCGCGAGCAGGCCGACGAGAATGACTTGCGTGATCCCGTGCTGGCGCAGTTGCTGATCGAGGTCGGTGTTCGCGAAACCGCTCTGCCCCCAATGCTCTTTGGCGACAATATCGCCCGGCTGGGGGGCGAAGTCGGGATGCCATTCGCCGCCCCATTCGCCGCGCGCGAAGCTATGACGGTCCATGATCCCGACCTGCGTCGGATTGGGGTGATCCCAATCTTCATAATCGCCGGGCTCCCAGCGGCGGTGCGGCGCGATGAAGACCCGGATGTTCGCGCCGCGGATCGCCTTCACGATCGCGCGCAGATTGTCGAGCAGCCCGATCTCCTCGGCGATCGGTCCGACGCGCGGCCACGCCTTTCCTCCCTCGGACAGGAAGTCGTTATAGGGGTCGATGAACAGCAGGGCGGTCGACGCCCTCGCATAGGTCGGCAATGCCATCGTCCGTCTCCCTCAACCGCGCAGCGCGAAGCGTTCGATGCTCTCGGCAAAGAGCGGGGTTTCGCCGGCATTATGCGCGAGCGACATCGGCTTGCGCTGCGCCGCGAACGCCTCGAACGGGATGCCCTGCCGATCGAGATAGGTCATGAATTCGTCGGTCGCGTGCGTCTGGACATGATTGATGAATTCGCAGCGTCCGTCGTCGAGCGCCTTCACGATGAGTTCCCATTTGACGTGGATCGTCGTCCGGCCCGCGGGCGGAAAGATATCGGACACCGATTCCAGAACGAGGTGATCCTTCTCGGCGAGCGTCTCGATATAGTGCTGGACCATCAGCGTCCCGCCGATGATCTCGACATTGATCGACATGCGCCGGCCGTCGGGGGCGGTGGTGGCGCCGGCGGCGACATGCGCGGGCGAGCAGCCCTGATATTCATGCTCGGGCAGCGAAAAGGCCCAGGCGGGCAAGTCGATCTTGTCGATGGACGCGTTGATGATCGCGGTGAAGCTGGAATCGACGATTTCAGGGTTGGCCATGTCTCTATCCTTTACCGGAGGGGATCGGCATCGTTGCGCGGACAGCAGAACCGGCGCACAAGGAGCCCGCAAAGCGAGATAGGTGGCCGCCGGCGGCGCCAGTATTGAACTTTGGTGTCGGCGGATCTGCATCACCGGAAAGCCCGCGAAAGCTATCGATACGATGGTGTCGACAACACAAACGTATAATCGATCCGCGTCATTTTCTGCGCGATAGTGACCGCGTCGGACATTCGGGTAACCGAAACGCCGATCGAAGCGAATTCCCGGTGTGGCGCCGCTGACCGCGCCGGGCAGAGGACGCGGACGGACTCCACTCCCTCCCCCGGCCCAGTCCGTCCGCGTCCGACATCCGGCCCGATCGGCCCAAACAAAAGGGGTATCAGACGTGCAGCTTCCCGCTTTCGAACAAGGCCTGTCCGACCGCCGGCAATTCCTCGGCATCACCGGCGTCGCTGTCGCGGCGCAGCTCGGGCTTGGGATTGCCACTGCCGGTGCATTCCCGCAGCCAGCGAGCGCGCTGACCGCTGCGCCAGCGGGGGGCGGCTTCCCGCCGCTCAAGAGTGTCGACGCGGGGCTGCTCAACATTTCCTATATCGACATGGGGCCCGCCAAAGGCCCGGTCGCGATCCTCCTGCACGGCTGGCCCTATGACATCTACGCCTTCGCCGATGTCGCGCCGCTGCTGGTAGCCAAGGGCTACCGCGTCCTCATCCCTTACCTGCGCGGCTATGGACCGACGCGTTTCCTTGCGACCGACAGCCTGCGCAATGGGCAGCCGGCTGCCTTGGCGCAGGACCTGATCGATTTCATGGACGCGCTGAAAATCAAACGCGCCGTGCTGGCGGGCTTCGACTGGGGCGCGCGCACCGCCGATATCGTCGCGGCGATCTGGCCCGAACGCACGACCGCGCTCGTCGCGGTCAGCGGCTATCTCGTATCAGGCCAGGAGGCGGGCAAGGCGCCCCTGCCGCCCGAGGCCGAACTGCAATGGTGGTATCAATTCTATTTCGCGACCGAGCGCGGGCGCGTCGGCTATGACAAGAACCGCAAGGACTTCAACCGGCTGATCTGGAAGCTCGCCTCGCCCAAATGGAATTTCGACGAAGCGACCTATGCGCAGAGCGCTGCGTCGTTCGACAACCCCGACCATGTCGACATCGTGATCCACAATTATCGCTGGCGGCTCGGCCTCGCCGAGGGTGAGGCGCGCTATGCCGATCTCGACCGCCAGATCGCGGCCGCACCGACGATCGGCGTTCCGACGATCACGATGGAGGGCGACGCGAACGGCGCGCCGCACCCGCCGCCAGCCGCCTATCGCGCCAAGTTCACCGGCCGCTACGAGCACCGCGATATCGGCGGCGGCATCGGCCACAATCTGCCGCAGGAAGCGCCGCAGGCGTTCGCGCAGGCGGTGCTGGACGTCGGCCATGGCTGACCAGGACCAGGTGATCGGACGCGATCTTTTCGACCTTGCGCCGCCGACGCGGCAGCAGCGGCACGACCTTGCCGCCACGCTGACCGACGAGGAACGCGGACTGCTCCTCGACCATGCCGAGGAGGCGCCCTATTGCGGCCTCTTCCTCTACGAAGAGCGCGAAGGCGTCTATTGCTGCAAGCTCTGCGGCCTGCCGCTGTTCAAGGCGGGCGCGAAATTCGAAAGCGGCACCGGCTGGCCGAGCTTTACCGCGCCTTTCGAGGCTGGCCATCTCCAGACGCTGAACGACACGCGATATGGCATGGTGCGCACCGAGATCGTCTGTGCACGATGCGGGTCGCATCAGGGGCATGTTTTCCCCGACGGTCCGCCGCCGACTGGCCTGCGCTATTGCATCAATAGCGGATCGCTCGATTTCGTGGCGGTCGGCGAAGTGCTGCCCGACAAGCTCGGCCGCGGAGCACCCGAAGGGCAGCTACTCGCGGGCTGAACCTGCTTTCCTTCAGAGAATCTCGAACACGCTATAGACGGGCCCCTCGGGCAAACGATGTCCGATGCCGACCGCAAGGATGCGGTTCAGCCATTCGTATCTCGGATCCGAGGTCGAAAAGCGTGGTGCGATACGGAAATAATAGTCGGCGGGATCGACCGGCTCGCCGCGCCCCAGCCGCGCGATGACATCCGCGGGGCCGCTGCGGATCCCCGAATAGTCCATCGCGATCTCGGCGCCGTCATCGGTGCGCAGCACCACGCGCGCGTCGAGCAGGACCGCGCCGTCAGCGCGCACGATCTGCCAGTCGGCCCCGCCGGTCAGGACATCGCCCGACAGGCGCTCGCCTTCAAAGCGCCCGGCCAACATTTCACCGACGCGCCGGTCGATCCCCGCGGGGCCGCCGATCTTGTGGATATGATCGACGCCAACCTTCATCACGAAAAGCGGCCGCGCCCGCAACTCGCCGAGCGCGTCAAAGGCTTCGCCGAAATCATCCATCGTTCTGCTCCATTGCAATTCCGAGTTCCGCGGCCAGCGCTGCAACAATGTCGGCGGCGGGCAGGCTGCGCGCCTGCGCCGCGCCCTCTCCCGCCCATTGGGCGCCAAAGCCATAGTCGCCGCGCGCCTTGGCGGCCGCGTTGAGCGCCTTTCCGAGGTCGTAGGCGATCGGATAATCGGGGATGTCGGCCCGATCGACATCGGCATCGAGCGCCGCGAAGCGGTTCGCCAAAATCCGCGCCGGCCGACCCGACACCGCGCGCACCATCGTCGTATTCTTCGCCGCATCGCCGGCGAGCGCAGCACGGTAGCCCGCGTCGGCGAGGCTCTCGTCGCTCGCGAGGAAAGCAGTGCCGAGTTGCGCCGCGGCAGCGCCCAGACGTAACGCCGCCGCAATACCGGCACCGTCCATGATGCCGCCCGCTGCGATCACGGGCAGGTCGACCGCGCCGACGATCTGGCGGACCAGTTCGGCCATCGGCAGCCGCGCGTCGGGCGCGTCGGGGTCGAATGTGCCGCGATGCCCGCCGGCTTCCCACCCCTGCGCGACGACGGCGTCAATGCCGGCATCGGCGATCGCGCGGGCCTCAACCACATTGGTCGCCGAGGCGAGCAGGACAATTCCTGCGTCGCGGAGCGCGGCAATGGCGTGGGCAGGCGGCAGGCCGAAATGAAAACTCACGACCGCGGGCCGCTCGGCGATCAGCATCGCCAGCATCGCCTCGTCGGTGACGAAACTCTGATAGATTTCGGTGAGCCGAACGGGCGGCTCGGCATCCTGCTCCGCAAACAGCGGACGGAGGCGATCGATCCACGCGCGTTCGAGCGCCGCATCGGCGATCGCCGGCCTATGGCAGAACAGATTGACGTTGAAAGGCTTTGCCGTCCGCGCGCGGACCTCCGCAATCATCCCCTGCGCGCCCGCGGCGTCGGTCGCGCCGACGCCGATCGAACCAAGCGCACCGGCGTTGCTGACCGCGGCCGCCATTGCGGGCGATGAGACACCCGCCATCGGCGCCTGGACGATCGGCAATTCGATACCGAGCAACTGGGTTAGATAGCGGGTGGTCATCATCGTCTCCAAGGTCGAAGGGATCAGCCGGAGGCTGCCGCGAGCTTCTTGCGATACTCGGCGACCGGCATACCGCCCCAGCCCCAGTCTTCCATCTCGACTTCCTGAAAGACAACCCATGTCCATTCGGGCGGCTTTCCAAGCACGTCATACAGAACCTGGCTGATCCCTTCGTAGATCGCAGCCTTCTGTTCGGCGGTCACATGGTCGACACCGGGTTCGGTGCCTTCTTTCGTGACCTGGACGGTTACCATCGGCATGATCGTTCTCCTTGGCTGATCGGATTAATGGCCGGCCGATTGGCCGCCATCGACGTGCAGGATCTCGCCCGTCACGAACTGCGCATTCTCCAGATAGAGCACCGCGTCGACGATGTCGGACATCTCGCCCATATGGCCGACCGGATGCAGCGCTGCGAGGAACTCGTGCGTTTCTTCGGCATGCATCGGCGTCTTGATGATGCCGGGCGAGACGGCGTTCACGCGAATGCCGCGCTTGGCATATTCGATCGCGAGGCTGCGGGTCGCGGCGTTGATCCCGCCCTTGGTCAGCGAAGCGAGCACCGATGGCACGGTCGAATTGGCATGGTCGACGAGGCTCGTCGTGATGCTCACGACATGGCCGCGTCCCTGTTTTTCCATCGCTTCGACCGCAGCCTGGGTGATGTGGAAGAAGCCGGAGAGATTGGTCGAGATGTTCGCGTCATATTGCTCGGCGGTAAAGGCCGTGAACGGGCTCGCGGTGAAGATGCCGGCGTTGTTGACCAGCGTGTCGATGCGCCCGAAACGTGCGAGCGCCTCGGCGATCACGCGCGGGCCGGTGGCGGGGTCGCCAATGTCGCCGGCGATCGCAAGAACGTCGGGATTGCTCGACGGCTGGATCGAGCGCGAGGTCGCGACGACGCGGTAGCCGCGATCGAGATAGGCGCCCACAAGGGCGGCGCCGATACCCTGCGATGCGCCGGTGATGACGGCGACTTTCTGTGCATTGCTCATGATATTGGACCTTTGCTTGTGTGAAGACGGGTCGAGGCGGGCTCACCCGTGCGGCGCACATCGCGCCGACAGGGCCAAGTTAGGTCGCCCGGCATATGATGATAATCCGCCCGATGCGGCAGACATTCTGCCGAATTTCGGGATAATGACCGAACTAAAGCTCGCGGGCGTCGATCGCCAGACGCGCGAAGGCGGCGCGAAGCCGGGGCGCCGCGAAATCGGCAAAGGCGCGCACTTTCGGTGCCGCCATACGGCCGCTGGGGGAAAGCAGATGCACCGGCTGTGGTGCCGGCTCTGCTGCGGAGAGCAGGATCTGGAGCCTCCCCTCCTTCACCTCGCGCGCGACATGATAGGAGTAAATGCGCGTCAGCCCCCGCCCCGCCACCGCCGACCCGACGGCGGCGCGCACCGTGTTGACAACGAGGCGCGGTGTGAAATGGATGGTGCGCGTTTGCGCGCCGACCCCGAACGCCCAGGACTCGATCCCGAAGTGGGTCAGCGAAACGATCTGGTGCCCGGCGAGGTCCCCCGGTTCCTCGATCGGCGGATGCGCGCCAAGGTAGCGCGGCGAAGCAACGATCACGCGCCGGACCCCCTCGCCGACGCGCGTCGCGACCAGCGAGGAATCGGGAAGCTGCCCGACCCTGAGCGCCATATCGACGCCTTCGTCGACCAGATGGACCGAGCGGTCGACTAGCAGCAGGCGCGCCGACACCAGGGGATAGGCGTCGAGAAACTCGTCGAGGATCGGGCGCAAAATCTCTTCGCCGCTGATCGGCGGGGCCGACAGCGTCAGCATACCGCGCGGCGCCGAACGTTCTCCGCCCGCGAGCAGGTCGGCCTCTTCCAGTTCGGCGAGGATGCGGCGGCACGAGGCGGCATAATGCTTCCCCGCTTCGCTCAGCTGGATGCTGCGCGTCGTGCGATAGAGCAACGCCACGCCGATATGCGCCTCGAGCGAGGCGATCGCGCGGCTGACCGCCGTCGGCGAACGCCGCAGCCTCCGGGCTGCTCCTGCGAGGCTGCCCTCGTCCACAGCCGCCACAAAGATTTTCATCGCGTCTATGCGATCCATGGCTGGCTCCGAAGATTCGTGTGTCGGCGGCCATGCTACGACAGCCAGCCGGGTTGGTCGAGTTTCAGGGCCTTGCGAACCGCTCCTGCCATGACGCTCCTCCTGTGCTGCCCGACGTCCGATAGAGGGGAGCTGTGATCCGCGTTGGCGGATCGCCATTGGACGATGGTATATTGATACGTTGGTATCGGGGCGCACGACCGGGACACTTCAACGCCACCGCGCGCCACCGACACCAAAGTATCAATGGACGCCCGACCGGGATTGGCTCATCTTGGCGGCATAGCGGGCAGGAAACACACCGATGAAGACGGACTTCAGCCGCGTAATGGACGCGCTGCCCGGTCTGGTTTGGACCATGGATGACTATGGGCGCCTCGACTATGTAAATAATCGCTGGTCTGAATACACTGGCCGGACCTGCGAAGATTTGCGCAGCGAAGGACTGGATTCGGTTCTCCATGCCGATGACCGGAGTTTGCTTAACTCAGTATTTCGTTCGCGAAAAAATCCTGCACCCCAAGATGAATTCGAAGCACGGGTCCGGCGGTTCGACGGCGAGTATCGTTGGTTCGTTTTTCGTTTCGCGCGAATGGAGGAAGAAGGCGCAGCTGCACCCTGGTGCGGCATCGCCTCATTTGCCGACGAAGCGGCAACCGGAATTGGCGGGCGCAAAACCGCCGAACACCGTCTCCAACGTTTTCTCGACGACCTCCCCATCCAGGTCGTGTTCTTCGACGTCAATGCCGAGGTCGAATTCATCAACCAGCACGCGCTGTCCTATTTCGGAAAGTCGTTCGACGAGCTGCGAAACTGGACGGCAGCCGATGTCATTCACCCCGACGACACATCTTTCGTGAAAAATCGGCTCGCGCGCATCACCGCCGAAGGTTCGAGCGATTCAGCCAACGGCCGCATGCGGGGAAAGGACGGCCATTTTCGCTGGTTCCGTTCGACGCTGGTCCCGTCCCGCGACGCCGGCGGCAACATCGTGCGGTTCGTCTCCATTCGCGCCGATATCGATGACTTGAAACGCGCCGAAAAACTCCTGACCGGCGAGGTGGAACTGCTCAAGATGGTCGCGCGCGGCCGTTCGCTTGCCGAAGTGCTCGACGCCTTGTGCCGCCTGGTCGAGGATATTTCTCCGGGATCCTATTGCAGCATATTGGGCGTCGATCTGGATCATCGCTGCTTTCGCGCCGGCGCAGGCCCGAGCCTGCCCGACAGCTACAACCAGCTCTTCGACGGCAAGGCCATCGACCCCGGCTATGGTCCCTGCTCGCTGGCGGCGACCCGGAACGAAGCGATTGTCACGGCCGATCCGCTGACCGACCCGCGATGGGCCGGATCGACCTGGCCGCCACTGATGGAGTCGATGGGATTGCGGTCCTGCTGGTCGACGCCGATCCTGTCGAGCGCCGAGAAAGTGATCGGCGTCTTTGCGCTCTACAAACGCGAGGCCGTCGGGGCGACGCCGCTCGAACAGGATCTCGTCGACCGCTTTATCAACATCGCATCGCTCGTGATCGAGCGGAAGCAGGCGGACCGTGCGCTGCGAAAGGCGACCGACGAGCTCCAGCGTTCGAACCGTTTCCTCGCGGAGACCCAGCGGCTGACGCTGACGGCAAGTTTCACCTGGGACGTCGACCGGAACGAGCATATCTGGTCGGAGGAAAATTACCGGATATTCGAGTTTGACCCGGCGTCAGAAGTCAGTCTCGACAAGATCCTCGCGACCGTCCACCCCGACGACCTGCCCGAGGTTGAACGGCTGCTCGGTCAGGCCGCCGGCGGCGACGATTTCGAGCTGGCGTTTCGCCTGGTTCCGGCAAGCGGACAGATCAAATACGCCCATGTTGTCGGCCGCCGTATGGAGCATATCGGCGACCGTCCCGTGTTCATGGGCGCGATCCAGGACGTGACCGCGCGCAAACTGACCGAGGAAGCGCTCGAGCGGGCCCGCTCGGAGCTGGCGCATATGGCACGCATCACGACGCTGGGGGCGCTGACCGCCTCGATCGCGCATGAGGTGAGCCAGCCCTTGTCGGGGATCATAACCAACGCCAGCGCGTGCCTCCGCCTGCTCGCGACCGACCCGCCCGATGTCGAAAAGGCGCGCGCGACCGCCGAACGCACAATCCGCGATGGCAATCGCGCGTCGGAGGTGATCACGCGGTTGCGCGCCATGTTCGACGCCAACCCGCTCCGCTTCGAACCCGTCGACCTCCATGAGGCCGTTCGCGAGGTGCTGACGCTGTGCAGCGCGGAGATCCGCGCCAATGGGGCAATGTTGCGGCAGGAATTCGCGGCCGTGTCGCCGGTCGTGATGGGCGACCGCGTCCAGATCCAGCAGGTCGTCCTCAATCTCGTCCTCAACGCACTGGACGCGATGAGCGATGTTACCGACCGGTCGCGCAGCCTGCTTCTGTCGACGTCGAGCGTCGCTCCCGGCCGGGTCGAGCTTTCGGTCCGCGATTCGGGCATCGGGCTCGACGACCAGACCGCCGAAAAACTGTTCGAGGCCTTCTACACCACCAAAGCGCAGGGAATGGGCGTTGGCTTGGCGATCAGCCGGTCGATCATCGAAAATCATGGTGGGCGCCTGACCGCCGCCCGCAACAATGGGCCCGGCGCGACATTCGCATTTTCAATCCCGCTCCACCAACCCGAAAGCCAAGAGGAGCGTATCGCAGCGACGTGTTGAATTTGAATAACGGAAGGGACCTCAAGGAAATAATATGCCCGATAACAAAATAATAGCGGTCGTTGACGACGATGAATCGGTGCGGGAGTCGCTGCCCGATCTGCTCGAGTCCTTCGGGTTCCGGACGCGTGCCTTTTCATCGGCCGCCGCCTTCTTGCGGTTCGACGGGAGCGAGCCGATCGGCTGCCTCGTGCTCGACGTGGCGATGCCCGAAATGACGGGCCCCGAATTGCAGCAGGAACTGATCCGCCGAAAGCGTAACATTCCCATCGTCTTTATCACCGCGCATTCGCACGACGGCGTCTGGCCGGCGCTGCTGAACAGCGGCGCGGTCGCCTGCCTCGTCAAGCCTTTCAGCGAAAGCGCGATCGTCAGTGCCGTGCGCACGGCGCTCGCGCCCGATACGGGTATTTCCCGATGAATAGAGGAAGCGGTCATGTTAAATTATAGCAGCACCTACAGGAACGGACCGACCGTGATGCACGACACGAGACCGACGGTGATCGTCGTCGATGACGATGTCTCGACCCGCGAAGGGCTGGAGGCCTTGCTCGACGCCGCCGGCATGGCGGTGCGCAGCTTCGGGTCCGCCTCGGCTTTCCTGTCGTGGGCGCCGCCGCCGGGTCCGGCCTGCCTGATCCTCGATGTCAGCCTGCCCGACCTCAACGGTCTCGACATTCAGGAACGCATAGCGGGCGAGCGACCCGAAATGCCGATCATCTTCATTACCGGCTATGGCGATATCCCGATGACCGTCCGCGCGATGAAGGCGGGCGCGGTCGAGTTTCTGACCAAACCGCTCAGCGAAGATGTCCTGCTCGCCGCAGTCGAACGCGCACTCGAAGCGAGCCGCATTGCCGTGGAGCACAAGGCCGATCTGGGGGGCATCCAGCAATGCTATGCCTCGTTGAGCCCGCGCGAACGACAGGTCCTGGCGCTCGTCGTATCGGGCCTGCTCAACAAGCAGGTCGGCTGGGAACTCGGTATCAGCGAGATCACCGTGAAAGCGCATCGCGGCCGCGTGATGGAGAAAATGTCGGCGGCGTCCTTCGCCGATCTCGTCAAGATGAGCGAGCGGCTGGAACTCGAGATGCCTCCACCAAGGACTAGCGTACCCAACTGATACGAAGGTATCCTCCACACCAACGTTCAATAGCACCGGGGCACATTTCCTGACTTGATCCGCAAAGGAAACATGCAGGAGACTGGTGATGTTGGTACATGGCACGACAGCGGACACCCAAACGCTTCCTCCGGCTTCGCTCAGCCTGGTCGAAGAGATCAACCACCGCGTGATCAACGAATATGCCGAGGCGATCGCGATGCTGTCGATCGCCGCCGCCCGCGCCGACCACGGCGTCCGGGCGACGCTCAGCAGCGTTGCCGAACGGCTCCGCGATCATGCCGACGCCCACCGCGCGCTGCTTCCCCCGATGACCGAGGGATATGTCAATCTTGCCGACCATGTCGCCGCGATTTGCGGCAGCTATGCCCGCGCAACGCTCGCCGATCGCGCCATTCACCTGATCCTCAAGGCCGACGACATCCAGCTTCCCGCCGACCGTGGCTGGCGCGTCGGGCTGATCGTCGCCGAACTGGTGCGTAACGCCACGCGGCACGGCCTGAAAGGAAAGGCCGGCCTGATCGACGTGCGGATTACACGGCAGGGCGACCGTATAACCTGCCTCGTCAGCGACAGCGGCCGCGCCGAACCCGGCCGATCGCCGGGTCGCGGGCAGCGGCTGGTGCGCGCGCTCGTCGCAGAGCTTGACGGCGCGGTCCGCTGGTCCTTCACCCCGACCGGCAGCTTCGCCCTCGTCCATATTCCGGTGACCGAAGGAAGCAGCCTCGGGGAGGTCGCCATATGCTCCGCCCCCGATAGCTACGCCGCCCAATGACGCGGATCAGCGTCATACGATGGTACCGGCGATACCATCGTTCACTTCCGCCCCTCCGGCAGCCGGACCATCTCCAGCGCGAAAGGTCCGGCGTCGGCCGGTGCCATCGGCAGGAGGTTGGCGATGCGTCCACATCATTTTACCGCGGCGAAACAAAAGGCCGACAGGCGCTCTGAGGGGACCGCGCGATGACCCGGCAGATCCGTCTCGAATATCCCGCGCCCGGTTATTGGCACGCGACCTTGTCCAATCCGCCGATCAACCTGATCGACCTCGACACGATTGCTGAGCTCGACGAACTCGTGACCCGGCTGGAGAGCGATCCCGACGTCAAGGTGATCGTCTTCGCGAGCGCGGACCCCGAATTCTTCCTCGCGCATTATGACGTGCTGATCGACAAGGCGCGCACCGCGGCGATGCCCAAGGGGCCGACGGGGATGCACCCCTGGCTCGATGTGCTCGCCCGGCTGAGCCGCATCCCGGCGGTATCGATCGCCGCCATTCGTGGCCGCGCACGCGGCGCGGGCAGCGAGTTCGCGCTCGCCTGCGACATGCGGTTCGCGAGCTCCGAAAAAGCGATCCTCGCCCAATTCGAGGTCGGAGTCGGCGCGGTCCCCGGCGCCAACCCGATGGCGCGGCTCGCACATCTCCTCGGCCGCGGCCGCGCGCTAGAGGTCGTGCTCGGCGCCGACGACATCCCCGCCGAGCTTGCCGAACGCTATGGCTATATCAACCGCGCGCTCCCCGATGCCGAGCTTGACGGTTTCGTCGACCGGTTCGCGCGCCGCCTCGCCGGCTTCGAAAAATATGCGCTCGCCGAAACGAAACGCTTCGTCGACCAGCTCTCGCTCCCCGACGACAGCGTCTTTCCGCCTGCCCTCGACCAGTTTTTCGCTTCGACCGCACGCCCGGCAACGCGCGAGCGCATGGCGCGGCTGCTTGGCCTCGGCCTCCAGACGCGGTCCGACGTCGAACGCGAATTGGGCCGCTATGTCGACACCGCCGAACCTTGATCGCAGCGCGCTGCCCTTCCCTTCCAACACAGGACCGACATCATGACCAATCCGAAGATCGCGATTATCATCAGCACGACGCGCGCGACGCGTTTCGGCGACAGGCCGGCCAAATGGATCCACGATATCGCCGCCGCGCGTGGCGACATGGATGTCGAGATCGTCGACCTGCGCGACTATCCCATGCCCTTTTTCGACGAGCCTGCGTCCAACGCCTATGTACCCGCGAAGAATGAGGTTGCGCTGCGCTGGCAAGCCAAGGTGGCCGCGTTCGACGGCTATATCTTCGTCACCGCCGAATATAATCACGGCATTTCGGGCGCGCTCAAAAACGCGCTCGACTATGCCTATCCCGAATGGGCGCGCAAACCGGCCGCGTGCCTCGGCTATGGCTCGGTCGGCGGCGCGCGCGCCGTCGAGCAGCTGCGAACGAACCTCATCGAATTGCAGGTCGCCCCGACGCGCAACGGCGTCCATATCCAGGGCGGCGATTTCTATGACGCGCTGTTGAACGGCCGCGATCTGGCCGACCTGCCCTATATCGCCGAAAATGCCGTGACGATGCTCGACGAACTCATCTGGTGGGCCAAGGCGCTTGCGACCGCCCGCGAGGCCAGCGCGCCGCATTGATACTATCGTCTCGATAGCGCTCCTCCGCCCCGACGGGCATGGATAGTAGCCGGACGCCAGTTGCCGGCCCCGGGAGCCATATATGAGCAGGAAGGGCGCTGAAGGAGGCACCGCGCGGGCACCGCGTGAGGGCGGGTTCGCGCCCAAAGAACACGAAATTCCGGCGATAGCCGACGCGGACCTGCGGCTCGTCATCGATTCCATTCCCGCGATGGCCTGGTCGGCGCGCGCGGACGGAACCGGCCGTTTCTTCAACCAGCGCTATCTCGACTACGTCGGCCTGTCGCTCGATCAAATCTGTGACTGGCAGTGGACAAGCCTGATCCATCCCGACGATATCGATCTGGTCACCCGGAGTTGGGAGGCGTTCAGCGCCGCAAAAGCCGGCGGCGAGGTCGAGGTCCGGCTTCGCCGTCACGACGGCGTATTCCGCTGGTTTTCCTTCCGTTCGAACCCGCTTTGCGATGCCGACGGCAATGTCGTCCAATGGTATGGCGTCAACATCGATATCGACGAGCAGAAACGCACGGCGACGATGCTCGCGGGCGAACGGCGCCTCCTCGAACTGGTGGCGTCGGGCCAGCCACCACAGGAGGTACTGCTGACGCTCTGCGAGGTCGTCGAGCAGGCTTCGCCGGGATGTTACTGCGAAATCCGCACGCTTGAAGCAACCGGGTCCTTCTATGAGCATGTCGTTGCCCCGTCGCTGCCGCCGGGCTTTATCGCCGACGTCGCTGGAACGGCCTTGAACGGCGACCAGTCGCCTTCGGCGAGGGCGGCGATCCTCAATACCCAGATCGTCGCCGACGACATCGAAGCGGATTGCCGCTGGCATGGGACGCCCGTCCAGGCCGCCATGTTGGCGCAAGGACTGAAATCCGTATGGGCCACGCCGATATCGTCGAAGGACGGCAACATGCTGGGGGTCTTGCTGGTTTACAGCCCGAAAGCCGCCAGACCGCAGGTCGACCAGCTCGACATCATCGGACGCGGCGCCCACATCGCGAGCATCGCGATCGAGCGGTTTCGCGCCGAGAATGAACTTCGCCGGAGAGAATTTCTTCTCGTCACGGCCGAACGGATCAGCGAGACGGGCTCCTTCTCGTGGGATCTGGTCAATAACAAGCTCATCTGGTCCGAACAGATGTACCATATCCACGAGCTCGACCCGAATCTGGAGCCCGTCTACCCTAATCTACGCGTCACGGTGCATCCCGACGATCTGCCGATGGTCGACAACGAGATTGCCCGATTGTTCAGGGGCGAAGACAATCCCGAAAATGAAAAGCGGCTGCTCACCCCCGATGGCCGGGTAAAATATATCAGCACCGCGACCCGGCTGTTCCATCACGCCGACGGCCGCCGCGAATGTATCGGCGTTGCACAGGATATCACGCGGCGGCGGCTGGCCGAAGACGCGCTCGACGAACTCCGGTCCGAACTCGCGCATGTCACGCGCGTAACCAGCCTCGGCGAACTCGCGGCATCGATCGCGCACGAAGTCAACCAGCCGCTCGCCGGGATCATCACCAATGCGAGCACCTGCCTTCGCCTGCTCGCGAACGAGCCACCCGATATCGAAGGCGCGATCAGGACCGCGCAGCGCAGTATCCGCGACGGCAACCGCGCCTCCGAGGTGATCCGCCGCCTGCGCGGGCTCTATCGCAAACAGGATTTCGCGCCCGAGCCCTTCCACCTCAACGAGGCCGCGCAGGAGGTGATCGCGATCTGCACGCACGACCTGCAGCGTCGCCGGATCATGCTTGGGGTCGACCTCGACGATGCGCTGCCGCACGTCGTCGGCGACCGGATCCAGTTGCAACAGGTCATCCTCAATCTCGTGCTCAACGCTGCCGACGCACTGGGCGGCGTCAATGATCGTCCCCGACAGATATTCATCCGGTCCGAACGCGGCGCGCCCGACAGCGCGCAATTCACCGTGCGCGATACCGGCACCGGGGTCGCGCCCGAAGACCGCGACAGGATTTTCCAGGCCTTCTGCACGACCAAACCGCATGGAATGGGGATCGGCCTGTCGGTGAGCCGGTCGATCATCGACCGCCACGGCGGGAAATTATGGACCGTGCCGAACGAGGGGCCGGGCGCGATCTTCGCCTTTTCGCTCCCCCTGCGCGCATGACAGCGGTCCGCTAGCATGATCGATGCTGCCGCGCGGCGGCGCATTTTTTCGGGCATGGCAACATGCCTCGCGGTTCAATGTACTGCCCCCGGTGCGATGGCGCAGAGCGGCAACGACGACGAAATCATCGTCACGGCGCGCAAGAGCGAGGAAAATGCGCAGCGCGTTCCCGCCGCTCCCATGATCATCGGTCAGCGAGAACTCGAAAACCGGCAGGTGAACGACTTGCTCGGCGTCGCGGCGCTCACGCCGGGGCTTATCCTCGGCGCCGCACCGCTCGAGGTCGGCACCGAAGTTTCGTTGCGCGGCATCGGCTCCAGTCCGCTCGATCCCGGCGTCGACCAATCGGTTGCGCTCAACATCGACGGCCTCCCGCTCGGACAGGGCGCGGCCTATTCGACCGCCCTGTTCGACATGGAGCGGATCGAAATATTGAAGGGACCCCAGCCCCTGTTCTTCGGCAAGAACAGCCCGGGCGGCGTCATCGCGATCCGCACCGCCGACCCCGGCGATGTGAAAGAGGCGATCGGAAGCGCCGCCTATGAAGCCGAAGCGCGCGAGTGGCAGGCGCGGTTGATCCTGTCGGGGCCCGTGACCGAGACTCTGAAGCTGCGGCTTTCGGGCCAATATGGCGCCAGCGACGGCTATTTCCGCAACACCGCCATCGCGCGGACCGAAACCGGGGCCGTGCAGCCCGCTGCACGGTTCGGCGCAAGACACGCGCTCTATCTGCGGCTGAGCGGCCTGTTCGAGCCGAGCCCCGATTTCACAGCCCGGCTGAAGCTCAATACGACGCACGATCGCGGTCGCGGCGGCCTTCAGGAGCAACTCGTCTTCTGTCCCGACGGCACCGCCAACTACCTCCCGCAGATCGGCCTTCCCATCCCATCGATGTTCAGCGCGAACGAGGATTGCAAGGCGGACCGCGAGCTTGCCATCGTCGACCTCGATCCGAACGCTTATCAGGGGTTGCCGAACGGCGGCGTCAGTTTCACCGACAGCGATCAGCGCTTCGGCACGCTCGAAATGAGCTGGGCGGTGACGCCGCAAATCCGGCTGACCTCGGTCACCGGCTATTATCATCTGAAGATCGACGCGCTGCAGAACGGCCCCTGGTCGGGCGGCGCCGCGCCGCCGCTGGCGATCATCAAGGCCTTTCAGCGCGAAGAACTGACGCAGGAACTGCGCCTCGCCTCCGACCTCGGCGGCCCGGTCGATTTCGTCGCGGGCGCTTTCTTTCAGGACGCGGGGATCGACAGCGACATCCGGCTCGCCGGCAACAGATTTTACGGTTTGCCGCCCGTCGCCTTGCAGGGATCGCATGATATCGACATCCGCGCGCTGGCCCTGTTCGGGCAGCTGCGCGTCCGGCCGACCCCGCAATTCGAGATTTCGGGCGGCATCCGCTGGACCGACGAGAAACGCAGCAACCGGCCGGTGACCTATGATGTCCTCGGCGTGTTTACCGGCGTCCAGGATACGCCGCTCGAACTGCCGCAGCCGCGCCTGCATTCAAGCAACTGGTCGCCCGAGTTGACCGTCGCCTGGTTTCCCGCGGACGATATCACCCTCTTCGGCTCTTTCAAGCAGGGCTATAAATCGGGGTCGTACAACATCAACCTGCCGCTCAATCCCGGCGACGATCTCTCCTTTGGCGACGAGCGCGGCCGCGGCGGCGAGGTCGGGGTCAAGGGATATGCGGCGGACCGGCAACTCGCCTTCGACCTCACCGGCTATTCCTATCGCTACAGCGGATTGCAGGTCGGTATCGTCCGCATCACCAGCGCGGGTATTCCGACACTCGCGACGATCAACGCCGCTTCGGCCAAGATCCACGGCCTCGACATGACGCTTCGCTATCGCCCGCGCGCGGTCGCGGGGCTGAGCATCAAGAGCACGCTCAACTGGAACCGCGCGTCGTTCACGCGCTTCGCTAACGCGGGCTGCTATCCCGGACAGACGGTCGCCGAGGGCTGCGATCTGCAGCCGTCGCCCGTTACCGATCCGAACGAGATCGCCGCGGGCTATTTCAGTGTCGATCCGGAGTCCGGCATGCGCGTTCGCTACAATGCCCAAAACCTGTCGGGCCGCAGGCTGCACCGCGCCCCGAGTTGGCAGGGGCATTTCAGCGTCGATTATGAACGGCCGCTCGGCACCAAGCTTTTGCTCGGCCTCGGCGCACAGCTCCAATATTCCTCGCGCTATGTCGTCGATCTGTTGCGGCGGGAGAACAACAGTCAGGGCGCCTATGCAAAGATCGGCGCGTCCATCCGGATCGCCCCCCGCGACAAAGGCTGGGAACTCGCGCTCATCGGCAATAATCTGGGAAACCGGCTCACGACCGGCGGCTGCCTCGACATCAACTATCCGGGCGGCGGCGGGGTGTTTCCGGGCGCGATCACCGGCGCGCCGATCCGCGGCCCTGCGGGGTCGGGCGAAATTCTCTGCGGATATGAGCGTGGGCGCGAAGTGTGGCTGCGGCTGACGGTGCGGCCATTCGACTGATAGAGGCGATGCCCCTGCCCTTCAGTATCGGAAAGCGAATTGAATGCCATAGGTCGAGGGGCGCGCCGCGATGCGGAACCGCGTGTCGACAAATTGAAACACATTGTTCCAATAATATCGGTTCGTCACATTGTGCGCGAAAGCGCTGAGCTGCCACCGGCCATCCGGGGGGCCAAAACCCGCTCGCAAATCGAGCGTGAGATAGGGCCGCAGCCGGAATGCGTCATCTTCGCCCAGCACCGCCCAGCCTTCGCCGTGCCAGTTCAAATTCGCACCGACGAAGGCGCGGCGCGCGCGCGTCGGTGTCCATTCATATTGCGCGTCAGCGACCGCTTGCCACCGCGGCGCATAAGGAAAGGATGAGCCGCGGAAATCGCGCGTCTGTCCGGTCGGCGTGATGCCGGTGAATTCGAGCACCCGGCTATCGACCCAGCTCGCCGAGGCGCTGAGCGCGAGCCCCGGCAAGGGCCGCGTGCTGATCCCGATCTCGGCGCCCTGCACGCGCGAGCGCGGCACATTCACCAGCGTCTCGAGCGCGCCGAAGAAGGGATCGAGGATGCGCCCGCGAAGCTGCTTGTCGCGGTAGTCATAATAAAAGACCGCGGCTTCGATCCGCGTCGAACGGTCCAGAACCGGGGCCTTGATCCCCGCTTCGAACGCGAGCACCGATTCCTGCGTCGCGGGGTCGAATTGCGCCGAGTTGGAGGCCGCGACGCTGGAGAAGCTCCCCGATTTATACCCGCGACTGAGATTGCCATAGACAAGCGTGTCGCCCGGCGTGCGATAATCGAGCCCGAGCCGGAACGAGACATTGTCTTCGACCAGCCGGTCCCGCGTTTCCTTTTGCTCGAGGCTCTGCTCGTCGAACTGGATACAGTCCGGCGGCGGCGGGACATTCGGCAATTCCTTCCGGAGCAGTGCCCCCAGATAGGCGAACAACCTGCCGAGCATCGGATCCTCGCCCGTGCTTGTGCATGCCGAAAAATTCTGGGCGGATCGCGTATAGCGGATGCCGGCGCTTGCCTTCAGCCGTTCGGCAAGACGATATTCCAGATGCGCGAAGCCCGCATAACTGTGCGTCTCGAACGCATAGCGTCCCGCCGACGACGGGAAAGGGTCGAACAGATCGGGCAACGGCTGGTTCGCGGAAACCAGATCGGTCTGACCGGCAAAATCTTCGCGCACATCGGCCGAGGAATAATAACCACCGACGATCCAGTTAAGCGCCGGGCCATGGCCCGCGAGCCGCAGTTCCTGATTGAATGTCGTCGCCCGCCCTCGCTGGCGAAAGGTGTTGACCACGAGCGCCGTCGCATCGGCATCCAGAAACTTGTCCTGCCGGAACCGCTGATAGCCGGTGATCGATGTGAGCGTCATCGCGCTATTCAGATCGAGCTCGGTGCGCAGCACAGCTTGCCCGAATGCGTCGTCGACCTTCATCGGATAATCCGGGTCCCAATCGGCGGCGCGCGCGCGTTCGGGGGCGAGCGGATAGGCCGCAAGCTCGGGTGCGCAATTGGCGGGGATCCCGCATTCGACAGCCGCAAGCTGAAAGGCCTGCATGTCGGACGTGTCGCGCCAACCGTTGAGCGTCAGCGACAGGCGGGCGGTCGCTTCCGGTTCCCATTCGAGGATCAGCCTCGCGGCGGTCTGATGCACCTCGCCCAGCGTGTCCCGGCGCGTATAGCTCTGCTGCCAATCGCCACTTTGTACCGTGCGGACGGCAATGCGGGCGCGAAGCGCCGGCGCAAGCGGCCCGCTGGCAAAGGCTTCGGCCTGAAGCGTCGAGAAACGGCCAAAGCTCGCCAGGCCGGCGGCCGAAAATTGCGCCGTGGGGCGCGCCGCGACATAGTTGATCGCGCCGCCCGTCGCATTCTCGCCAAATAAAGTGCCTTGCGGCCCCTTCAGCACTTCGACGCGCTCGATATCGATGACGCCGACCTGCGCGAAGACCGGCAGCGCGAGCGGTGCTTCGTCGACGTAGAGGCTGACTGCGGGGGTCGCCGCGAGCGCCGCGTCATAATAGCCGATGCCGCGCAGCGTCAGCACAGGCGGCCCGAACGGCGTCTGCGTAAAGGTCAATCCCGGCGAAATCCGGTCGAGCCCGGCGATCGTATCGATACCGCGGGCGCGAAGATCGTCGCCCGATACCGCATCGATCGACATGCCGACCTTATCGATCGCTTCTTCTCGTTTCTGGGCGGTCACGACGATCTCGGCGGGTGCCTGTTGCTGGGCTAGCGCGGGTGCACCAAGGAGCAGAGAAAGGAACCCCAAAGCGGCGCAGGCGCGGTTCACGAAGTATATGTTCGCCTTACGGCGCATGGCAGCGCCGGCCCTACTGCCCCGACGCGGACGCGTAGGGGATCGAGAAAGAGAAAGTGGCTCCGGACTCGTCGTTGGCCGAAGCCGACAATGCGCCCCCGTGGCGGTCGATGATCGATCGGCTTACCGAAAGACCAATCCCCATCCCGTTCGCCTTGGTCGTGAAAAAGGCCTCGAAAACGCGGTCGGCATCGTCGGCCTTCAGTCCGCCGCCGGTGTCGCTGATGCTCAGCTGCGCGGACTCGGCGGCGCGCGTCGAGATCAGCAAGCGGCGCGGTCGATCGTCGAACCCATCCATCGCATCCGCCGCGTTCAGGATCAGGTTCAGGATGACCTGCTGAAGCTGAACCCTGTCGCCAGCAACAAATGGCAGGCGATCGTCAAAGTCCGTCCGCACCGCGATACCTCGCCGCAACAGGTCGTGCGCGGACACCGCCATGACCTCTTGCGCAGCCTCGTTGAGATCCACCCTTTCGACGACGAAATCCCGCTTGGCGAAAAGCGAGCGAAGGCGCGCGAGCACGTCCGAAGCGCGATTGCCGTCGCGAAGGGTGCGCTGCGCCGTCCGGATCGCCCCGTCGATATCGGGCCGCTCGGCGCCGAGCATCCGCAGGCAGGCGTTGGCGTTGGTGATGATTCCCGACAATGGCTGGCTGACCTCGTGCGCGATCGACGCGGTCAGCTCGCCAAGCGTCATGACCCGCGTGACATGCGCGAGTTCGGACCGGACCTTGTCCAGCGCCTGCTCGGCGGTCCGGCTTCGCGTGACATCCTGAACGGCGCCGACACAAGCAGGACGTCCATCCGGCTGTTCGATCATCTGAGCGAAAACCCGGACATATTTCACCTGGCCGTCAGGCATCAGATGACGCAATTCATATTCGATGCTGTCCGACCCGTTGACCAGCTTTGCCACCTGCATCTCAAAGATCGGCATATCCTCCGGGTGAAAGCGGCTCCGGAAATCCGCTGCGGTCAGATCAGTATCGCCGTCGAGACCATGTATTCGGGCCAGTTGCTCCGAATATGCCATGTCATCGGTCTCGATATTCCAAGCGAATGATCCGGTAACGCTCAGCCGCTCTCCCGCCGCGAGAAAGTCCGCGCTGCGCCGCAGTTCATTTTCGATATGCTTGCTCTCGGTGATATCCTGGATCGACCCGATGACGATTGGCCGCCCTTCGCTCTCGGGAATGAACTGCGCGACGGCGTGGAGATATTTGATATTCCCTTGCGGTGCGACGATCCGGAAGACCTCGTCGAACTCGCCGCGCTCCGAGAGGGATCGCGCGAAACCCGCGTCGAACTGCGCAACATCTTCGGCATGAATCCGCGCCCTGAACGCCGCGAAATTTGGGGCCTTGCCGCGGTCGAACTCCAGAATTTCGTAAAGCTCTTCCGACCAGATATGCGTGTCGGCGATCACATCGGTCGTAAAGCTTCCGGTGTGGCTCAGCCGCTGCGCCTGGCTCAAATGCCGATGGGCTTCACGAAGCTTCGCGGCGCCCTCGCGCAAAGCCTCGTCGTCGCGCGCGCGTTCGATCGCGATACTCGCAATATGGGCGGCGCGGCTGATGATATCCTGATCCTCGGCTTGCGGGATCGATGCCGCCGAGCGGTAAATGCAAAGCGTGCCGAGCACACGCGCTTCGCCCGCGAGGATCGGCGTACTCCATACAGCACGCAGGTCCTGCGCCAGCAGCCGTTCTTGAAGCGACGATCCGTGCCAGCGCCGGTCGATTTCGATATCGTCCACAATGACCTGGACGATATCCGTCGCCGCCATCCCGCACGGCGAGGTCGCGCCATCGACCGGCAATCCGGTGACCGCTGCGACAAGCGTTTCGGGAAGCGTCGGCGCAACCCCATATTCGAAGCTGGCCGTGCGGTCGTCGATCGTCCGGATTTCGCAGTGGCACGTCGGCAAAATCTGCTCGACGACCTCGCAAAGCTTCGCGAGCACGTCGCTCAGCGGCTTGCCCGACGCGATCAGTTCGAGAAGCCGGCGTTCCCCAGCGAGCATTTGCGTCGCGCGTTTACGGTCTTCGATGTCGACGTTGACGCCATACCATTTCAGCACATCGCCCGATGCGTCGCATAGCGGGCTCGCATGAAAGGAGAACCAGCGATAGACGCCGTCGTGACGCTTGATCCGGGCTTCGACCACGCCAGCGGTCCCTGCCGCCCGGAAATTCTCCCAACCCTTTTCGAGCGCGCCCATATCGTCGGGATGGATCCGTTCCATCCATTGCCAGTCGCGCACATCGTCCTGCGTCAGCCCGACATAGTCGAGATAATGCTGGTTGAAGAAATCGCCGGTGCCATCGGTTCGAGCCGTCCACGCCAGTCCGGGAATGGAATCGATGGTGACCTTCAACTCACGCTCGCTCGCGGCCAGCGCCTCCTCGGTGCGTTTTCGATCGTCGATGTCGATCAGCAGCACGTACCAGGCGATGATCTGCCCCGCATCATCGCGCATCGGCAAGCCGCGATTCTCGAACCAGCGGAATTCGCCGTCGAAGCGGCGGAGCCGCTGCTCGATATTATAGGGCCGCCCGGCGGCGATTGCGGCGCCGAATATCTCGCCGACCTGCTGGATATCCTCGGGGTGGACGGTGCCGTTCGTGCCCCGGTGCCGCAGTTCGTCGAGCGACTGGCCGCAATATTCCTCGATTTGACGGTTTACCTGCTCGACGCCGCCATCAGGCGCGAGCACCGCGACCAGCCCCGGGAGGGCGTCAAGCATCGCCGCACCACCGGCGCCTCGCGCACGTGTGTCCGCGTTCGGGCGCGAGCCGCCATTGATATCAGACGCTTCTACCAAGTCCCACCGCCCGTCTAATTCATCATGGCGCAGAGCCGGATGACAGAATGCGCCGCCGCGGAGTCGAGCGCTATCGGTACCAAGGTATCGGTTTGGCGCAAGGTTGGGCGCGAATCCGCTCCTCGCGCCCGATACCTTGGTCTTTCCGATACCATCGTCCGATTCCCTGCTTCAGCTCACGATGCCAATCTCGCAATCTCCATGGAAGCGAAGGACTGGCGACATGAAAATCCTGATGGTGTTCACCTCGCACGACATATTGGGCAAGACCGGGCGCAAGACCGGGTTCTGGCTCGAAGAAGGCGCCGCGCCCTATTATGTGTTCCGCGACGCCGGCGTCGAACTCACGCTCGCCTCGCCGAAGGGCGGCCAGCCGCCTGTCGACCCGAAGAGCGATCTTCCCGAAAACCAGACCGACGCGATGACGCGCTTCAAGCAGGATCCGGCAGCGCAGAAGGATTTCGCCAATACGCTGAAGCTGTCGGATATGCGCAGCGACGGCTTCGATGCGATCTTCTATCCCGGCGGCCACGGCCCGATGTGGGACCTGGTCGACAATCCCGATTCCATCGCGCTCATCGAATCCTTTTACAACAGCGGCAAGCCGGTCGCGGCCGTCTGCCACGCGCCCGCGGTCCTCCACCGCGTGACGTATAAGGGCGAACCGATCGTGAAGGGCAAGCGCGTCACCGGCTTCACCAACACCGAAGAGGAAGAGGTCGGGCTCACCGACGTCGTCCCCTTCCTCGTCGAAGACGAACTCAAGCGGCTCGGCGGGCTCTTCGAAAAAGTCCCGAACTGGCAGAGCTTCGCGATCACCGACGGGTGGCTGATCACGGGGCAAAACCCCGCATCGTCGACCGCGGGAGCGCAGGCGCTGCTGAAGCTGCTGGGCGAGATGAAGACCGCGGCGTGAGAAACGCGTGCGGCCCGGCGAGCAATACGCGCCAACCCACCTCGGGCGCGCCTCAGGAAAGGACAATTTTATGAAGCCCGAGGACGGTCAATCCGCGTCGGTAGCCCCGGACATGGTATCGATGGAGATGAGGCTCGAGCTCATCCTGATCCCGGTTTCCGACGTCGACCGCGCGAAGCGCTTCTATGCCGGTCTGGGCTGGAGCCTCGACATCGACTTTTCGTCGGGAGGCGATTACCGCGTGGTGCAGTTCACACCCCCGGGTTCCGGATGTTCGATCATGTTCGGGGCGGGCATCACGACCGCAGCGCCCGGATCGGTCCAGGGGCTGCACCTGATCGTTTCCGACCTTGTTGCAGCGCGCAAGCTCTTGCTCGGCCGCGGGTTCGACATCGGCGAACCATTTCACGACGAAGGCGGCGTATTCCACCACATCGACGCAGCAAAGCTGACATCTGGCGTCAATCCCGAACGAAAAAGCTACGCATCCTATGCGTCATTCAGCGACCCGGATGGCAATATGTGGGTGCTTCAGGAAATCACTGCGCGGCTGTCCAGCGAACTCGAGGCGGGCGACCCTCGTTTCACGCCGCAAATCGTCGCATGGCTGACGGGCACTTAACGCGAACCGCTCTTGCATACGTGCGAATATCGAAAGTGCACCAAAGATAAGCCCGGAAACATTTGCGGCATTTGGATGCACGTGGATGCAAGCCGCGATCATGCGCACCCATCCTCAGTCGGACTGGTGCAAGTGGTCGCCTGAAACGCTGCCCTGATCGGCCCCGACGCGCTCCACAAATTGAGCGCGCGTAGGTCCGGGTTCAAATCGATCGGCAAAATATTGCGTTTCGTGGATCACCAGTCCGTCTTTGAACTCCATGATGCTGACGACGTACGACGGTTTCCCACTATAGGTTAGAATATATTCGGTCACCCATAGGTCGCCGCTGCCTACGATCCTCTGGATCGCGAACCGCTTTTGATCGGGCTGAACTTGCCGGCTCTCCCGAATATTGTGTCGGCCACGAATGCGCTCACCGGACTGCGGATAATCGAGCACAGCGTCTTCGTGGTAAATCTCGTGCTCCGCATCGAAGTCATTGGCATCCGAGGCATCCCAATGCTGCTTCAGCGCGATGTGCGCGGCTCGACTATCCATAGCGATATCCGTTTCGACATGGCCTCGGCATCGAGACCGGCGAACCCGAATAGGATAGCACATTTCAGGACGTCGGTCGTCCCTGCATCGGATTTGAGATTGAGAAGGCGGCGCATATTCGCCGCTGAGGATATGGTGGACAGGGCTGGATTCGAACTCACGCCCTACGAATCTGATATTTACTTATTAATATCAATTATTTAATATACGTCCCACAAATGCTCCCCGGTGGTTCGATTTGCCATTTTTGGATCTGAGTTGGGGGTCAGTGATTTCGGCAGGCCCATAACGCGCGACTTAAAATGGCAAGATTATGCCAGGCTTCTCAGTGTAAGCGGTATCCTCAGTAATGCAGTTTTGCCGGACTGGCTGGCGCGTTTTGAGGAATGTTTTCCCACAATTCCTACTCTGCTCGGCAACAAGCTTCCGGTTCGGGAGCCCCAAAAGTAAATCCAGCATCCATATCCTCCCGGTGTAGCCGAGCTGCTCCATCCCGATCTCCGAGTGGCCGTTAGCAGTCTGTCGGCTTTAAGAACCATTTGCGGAATAAGTTCTGATGCGATTTGTGAACTCGCGACCAGTAGCGCTTGGCACAAGCAGGATTGCGCTAAGTTAGTGTGTCGTGGTGACCCCCATCCTGAAAGCGAAGACAGTTTCAGCCGACGACGACTGGACGGTGAGACTGCCGCCATGCGCTTTGGCAATCGTGGAGGCGATATACAGCCCCAGGCCGAGGCTGCCGCTTGCGTGGGATTCGGCGCCTTGCTCGAAAGGTTGGAACAACGTCCCGCGCACGTGCATCGGAATCTCGGGGCCATTGTTCGTTACCGACAAGATGAATTCGTCTTCGCTTTCATGGCACTCTACGACGACAGGCGTGCCCTGCTCACCATGAGTGAGCGCGTTACCCACGAGATTGGATACGAGTTGGCCGATCCGCTGGGCATCGCACATCAGTGGCGTAGCGGAATCGCAGTCCAAGACGATCTCTCGTTCCGGGTGAGCAATAGCAAGTTCATTTACGATCTGCGTTACGATTGCTTCCGGAGACTCTCGCTTGAAACGAAGCGGGAGATCGCCGACCAGCCGCCCTCGCGCGAAATCGAGGATATTGCCGACCATGGCATTCATGCGGTCGATAGTCGTTTGCATCGCTGACATGATGAATTCGGTACGCCTCTGGTCCGGCGCCCGCTTCATCAAGGAAAGCCCGGCCTCGAGTGCCGCCAGCGGATTGCGAAGATCATGTCCCAGGACTGCGATGAACTGCTCGCGCTGGATTCCGGTCTGGCGCTCGCGACCCAGATCCGCCTGCGTTTCGGAAAGCTGCTGCCCCATGCCCAGATAAAAGCCGATCAGGTCGGCGAACATCCGGAAGATATTGCGCACCTCGGGCCGGTCAAGATTACGCGGTTCGGGATCGATCGCGCACAGGGTTCCGAAAAAACGCCCGTCGCGAAGGACGATCGGAAAGGAGATATAGCTGCGAAACCCATAAAGTGCGGGAGTATGATGGCTGCAGTAGGCAGCGTCCTTGGCGACATCGGGTATGACGACGGCCTGCCGGCTCTCACGTATCTCGTGGCAGATTGTGGTCTCGAGCTTTAATTCGCCGCCCGGTTCGAGGCCGAATGCGATATCGTCCTTGACGCTGCACGCGACCCAGCGCTCTTCGGTAACGCGGGCAATCGCGGCGAAGCCCATCCCCGTTACGCGGCAGACGGTATCGAGGATGGCCGGCACGACATCGATCGCGCGGATCGCTTCGACACTGCTGACCGGGTCGATCTCCACTCATCCTCCGTTGTTCAGCGCGTTGTGGTTTCGCTGCAAATCGATCTAGACGGCAGCGCGGCGCCTGCGTCAATCGCGAACGCCATGCTCATGACCCGTGCACCGGGCGGCGTCGAGGGCGGCATGTACCGTTCGGCGAACGAAGGGCAGCACATCGGAGGGGATATAGCTCTCCCAGCGCTCGCTGCCGTCGAGGTAGTCCATATAAAGCGAGCGGCGCCCGCTCGGGGTCGCGATGACGAGCGGCGGGACGCAGCCTGATGCAATTTCGCGGTCGAAGACGCTCTTGAAGAAGAGCATATCCTTTTCGCTGCCATTTCCGCCGTGGAGCCAAAGCAGAAACGGATAGGCTTCCGCGCGCGCCGGGTCATAGCCAGGCGGTTCGTAGATCGCGACGCCCACCTTGCCCGGCACGTTGGACGACGCCAAATCGTGGAACCCGATCGCCTTCGGCCGCCGGCGCGGATGCCGACGCTGGCGGGGCGACCGAGGCCGCCGCGCCGACGACCGCGAGGCCCGTAAACGCCCTGCGGCTCAGCATGCGTCCCCTCATCGGGCGTCCGGCGCGACGCAGCTGAAATTGCTCGCGGAAGCCGTTGAACCCCAGCCGCGATAGACCGCCTTCTTGGGATAAGGGCAGAGCGGCCTCTGCATTTCCGCCCTTCCGGCATCGTCGCTTGCGAACTTCGTCGCGATGATGCTCTCAGGCGCCTCGCCGCCATCCGCCCAGTCGATCAGCGCCGAGAAGATGTCGTGCCTCCCATCATAGCTGGGCGGCTGCGGCGGGATCCCGAGCGTGCCATTGAAGGCATCGGGACCGGCGCCACCGCCGCAGTGCATCATTCCGGGTGCAAGGAACAGGCGCGCGTTGTTCGCCAGATTGTCCATGCCGCCGAACGCCTTCGCATGCCGTTCGTAAAAGGCGACCGACTGCCCCGGCGCGACGAGCGTGTCGGCGAGCCCATGATAGACGATCAACTTGCCGCCGCGGGCGGCGAAGGCCTTGAGGCTGCCCCGCGTCGCATCATTGACGATCGCGTCCAACCGCTGATCCACCAAGGGCATATCGCGGTCGAAGTCGAAGCTCTTCCAGTCCCAGTCCGCGCCGAACACCCATTTGAATAGGGCGCCAAACGGCGGTTCTTCGTTGATCGGCTTCTGGAGGAAAGCCCAGCCGAAGGTGTCGGGCATCTCGCTACCGGGCAACCAGCCGAAATAGCTTGCCTTGCCTTCCGCAGTTGTCGGCCCCGAGTAAAGGGCGCGGGCGGTCTCTACCTCAGCCGGCGTGAGACAAGCGTCGGATGCCCCGCCCTTGCATGCGAGGACAGCGGGGTCGAATGTGCAGTTCATCGGATCCGAGATGAACCGGTCCCCCGCAAGTCCGTGCCCCTGTTTCCAGCAGGTCGCGACTGCGGTCCGATTGAGCAGCTTGAGCTTGGCGTCCGAGAGCAAGCTGCCCGGCGTGCGATGCGAGGCAGCATAGTCCCACAAGACGGCGGCATGGCCCCAGGTCCGGTTCATGACCGGCGCGCCCACGAGAATGCCGTCATAGTCGTCGGGATAATAGAGCGACTCGATGAGCCCCTGCTGGCCCCCAGTCGAGCAGCCCGTGTAATAGGAGCGCTTCGCCGCCTGACCATAGAAGGCCTTGGTGATCGCCTTGCCGGTGGCGGTCATGACATGGGTCGAGAGTCGTCCCCAGTCGCGCCATTTGCGGTCCTGGCCTATGAGGGCATCGCCCTCGAGCGGGGTCGCGGGCGCCGTACCGGCGTCGGTCGTCGCGGTTGCAAAGCCGCGCCGCAGACCATCCGCCATCCCCGAATAGCCACCCGCGAGAATGCCGGCGAAGCCTCCGTTGCCATTTCCGTGGAAGACGCCGGCCCACCCCTCCACCGGCAGCCAGATTTCGACGCCGATATCGGACCCGGGCGCCGAGCGGACATGCGCGACGACACGGCAGAAGCTGCGATATCCCGCCGCATCGCCGACGAGCGAAGTCTCCGCCTCTTTGCCCGGCACAAGGACCGCGCTCGTTATGCTGGTGTCGGCAAGCTTGAGACCGGTGAGGCTCGCGCAGCGCGCCGTAGGCACCTCGATCGCGGAGGCTACCCTGGAAGCCGGCACTTTCGCCGCAACGCTCACCGGAACCAGCGATCCCGCCGCGACGCCCGCCAGCAGGGCGATGCCAGATATCCGCTTCATTATTGTCTCCCGAGAGTTGATGTGTCCGCCTGGCCGGTCTCCGATTTCCGGATCAACCGGGCGAGCCAGACGAAGAGCAGCGCGGCGACAAGATACATTGGCGCCAGCGCATAATAGGCCATCCGCAGCGCATGCTCGCCATGGTCGGCACGGAAATAATCGCTCGCCATGCCGACGAAGGTCGGTCCTAGGCCAAGGCCGACCAGGTTCATGACGAGGAGCAGCAACGCGCCGGAAATCACCCGCGCGCTGGGATCGACCTCGCCCTGGACGAAGGTGACGGTTGCGGGAAGAAAGAAGGAGTTGAGGAAGAGCGGAACGAACAGCAGCGCAAGCGCAGTCTCCCAGCAATCGGCCGCCGCAAAGCCGAGAAAGAAGGGCAAGGCGAGGAGCAGAGAGAGTGCTGGAATGCTGGCATAGGCGGCCTTGTTCTTCACCGCGAAACGATCGATCAGCCGGCCGGCGACGAATATGCCGGTGCCCATTCCGAGCCCGACTGCGAGGGCATACCAGATCGCGACATCTTCGAGCGTCATGCCCTTTTCGCGCATCAGGAAGAGGGTCGCGAAATTGCTGAGGCCATAAGTGATGAAGTTGGCAGCACCACTCGCCAGCGCTGCTACGGCCAGAATGCGGTTGCCGAAGAAGGCGCGGATGGCCGAGCCGAAGCTTTGCGCGGGAACGGCAGTCGCCGTGGGCGCCGGCACCGGATCGAACCGACCCCGCTCGGGCTCGGGAATGACCAGATAGACGATGATGGCGGTGAGCACGCCGATCGCGCCTACAACATAAAAGGGGATGCGCCAGTCATAGGCGGCAGCCAGCGATGCGCCGAAGGCGACCCCGAGCGCCGAGCCCAGCGGCGGCCCGAGATTGAAGATGCCCATGGCAGTGCCGCGCTGCTCGCGCGGATAGATGTCCGAGATGATCGCATAAGACGGCGGCACCCCGCCCGCTTCCCCGACGCCGACAGCCATGCGCGCGACGACGAGCTGGCCATAATTGGCGGCCATGCCGCAGGCGGCGGTTGCGGCGCTCCACAGGCCGCAGGCGATCGAGAGAACCTTCACCCGGTTCGTACGGTCCGCGAGCCAACCGACCGGGATGGCAATGAAGCAATAGAAGAGTGCGAAATAGAAACCCGTGATCCGGCCGAGCTGGCTGTCGCTGATCTGGAGGCTGTCCTGGATCGGCTTTGCGAGGATCGATACGAGCTGCCGGTCGAGGAAGTTCAGCACATAGACGAAGCAGAGCATGCCGAGCACCAGCCCCCGGCTGCGCGGCTCGCGGCGAGCAGCGGGCGCCGGCCGGTCCTGCAATTCCAAGGTGTCCATAACTCTCCCTCTTTCTTTATCCGTTGCGCGTCCATCCGGGGCGGCACTTGCCACCACCCAGCCCCGCCGCGACGCGCTGCTTGAGCAGCGCCGGAGGTCTGAACCGCTCGCCATAAGCATCGTGCAAAATATCCTGCACCTGCAAACAAAGGTCCGACGTGACGATGTCCATCATCGCGAACGGACCGACCGGATGCCCCAGCCCGAGGCGGCACGCCGTATCGAGATCGGCGGGCGTTGCCACCCCCTCCTCCACGAGGCGGACAGCTTCGATGAGAAGGGCGTGAAGCATGCGATTGACGGCGAACCCGGCCACATCCTTGATTTCGACGGGCTGCTTGCCCACGCCTTCCAGCCACGCCGCAACCTGTTCGACTGTCGCGCGATCGGTGGCAAAACCCGGGATGATCTCGACAAGCTGCATTCGCGACACGGGCGAGAAATAGTGGGTGCCGAGGAAGAGCGGACGGCGCCCAAGCCTTAAAGAGGCCGCGAGCGTCGATATTGGGAGCGTCGACGTGTTCGACGCGAGGATGCAGTGCGGCGCGCACAAATCGTCGAGCGTCTTGAGAACGCCCGCCTTGGCGTCCAGCGATTCGAATACCGCCTCGGTCACGAGATCGCGGTCGGCAAGTTCAACAATCTTCGTCGTCGGCCGAATAAGGGTCAGCGCCTCGCGCGCGGTGTCGGCAGCATAGGCTTGCCGCGAGATGCCTTTCTCGATGAGGCTGCCGAGCCGCGCCATCGCGCGATCGAGCGCCTCTTTCGATAGATCGGTCAACAGGACATCATGGCCGGCCAACGCGAAGACCAGCGCAATTTCCGCCCCCATCAGCCCTGCCCCGACGACGGCCGCCTTCATGCGGCATCTCCCGCACGCTGCCAGCGCCGTGCCTGGTCGATATACCAGGGCAGAATGTCTGGCGTGGCAGTCGCGTCGGCATTGATCACTTTTGCAACCGGCCAGCCGGCAAACAGCCGTTTGATAGGCAGCTCCTGCTTCTTGCCCGACAGCGTGAGGGGAATAGCCGGCGCAGCGATTAGGCGATCGGGCACGAAGCGCGGCGAGAGGCTGGTGCGGATAGCCGATGCGATCGCTGTTTCCATGGCGGAATGAAGGTGCTCCCCCTCTTCCGGGACGACGAACATGATCAGCTGGCTGCCGCCCGCGCCATCCTCGACATCGATGATCATCGTATCGGCAACGCCCGGCAAGCCTTCGACCGCCGCGTAGATCTCGGCGGTGCCCATACGCAGCCCGTGCCGGTTGATCGTCGCGTCGCTGCGGCCCGAGATCGTGCAGCCGCCGTCGATACCGATCGTGAGCCAGTCACCATGGCGCCAGATACCCGGCCATTCGGAGAAATAGGCTTCCCGGTAGCGGTTTCCCTCGTCGTCGCCCCAGAAATAGAGCGGCATGCTGGGGAAAGGCCGGGTGCAGACGAGCTCGCCGACCTCGTCGATCACCGGCCGCCCGTTCTCATCCCACGCCTCGATGGCGGCACCGAGATGGCGGCATTGCAGCCTGCCCGGGGTGTCGGGCAATTCGGGATTGCCAGCCATGAACGCGGCGGCAATTTCGGTTCCGCCGCTGACATTGCACCACCAGATGCCGGGCCGCCCGGCAGCTTCGAACTCGGCCGAGCCCCAGCGCTGCACATCAGGCGGAAGCGGCGAACCGGTGCTCCCGAGCGCGCGAATGCCCCCGATCCCTCCGAGACCTGCCAGATCGAGGCCCACCTTACGGCAGCTTGCAAAAAAAGCTGCGCCGGCGCCGAACCACGTCACGCCGGTGCGCGCGGCGAAATCCCAGAGCCTGCTCCAGTCGGGATCTGTCTTCGTGCTGCTTGGCGAGCCATCGAAGACACATATGGTCGTGCCGCTCAATAGCCCGCCGACCTGGATATTCCACATGACCCAGCCGGTGGCGCTGAACCAGTGAAAGCGATCGCCGAAATTGTTCGCGGAATAACTCGGCCCGAGATCGAAATGGAGCCGCCCGGCGGCGGTCGCCAGGAGCACGCCGCCGTGCCCGTGCACGATCGCCTTGGGAAGCCCGGTCGTCCCGCTCGAATAGAGGATCCACAGTGGATGATCGAAGGGTAGCCACTCGGGCTCGAACGTCCCGACCGCGGCATCGTCGCGGCCGACCGCTTCAGCGAAGTCGAGCGCGCCCGGCACCGCAGCCTCGCCATATCCGCTGGTAACGAGGAACAATTGCTCGATACACGGCAGCTCAGCGCATATTTCGGCAACGGCCGCGCCGCGGTCCATCGCCTTGCCCGCATAAAGGACGCCGTCGACCGCGATCAGGGCCTTGGGCTTTGTCTGCCGCAACCGGTCGAGCACCGCGCTTGTTCCCATGTCGGGCGAACAGAGCGTCCAGATTGCGCCGAGGCTCGCGGAGGCGAGCAGCCCCACAACCGCGGCCGGAATGTTGGGCAGGTAAGCCGCAACACGATCCCCCTTCCCTATTCCGTTCCGGCGTAGCTCAAGCGCCAGCGACGCCGCCTGCCGGCGAAGCTCGGCCCAGCTCAGTTCAACGGTGTCGCCGCTTTCGTTCATGGCGACAATCGCCGGCTGACCGGCTTCATCGGCTGCCTCCGTGTGCCGGAAAACATGCCGCGCATAATTGACCTCGGCGCCGTCGAACCAGCGCGCCTGCGGCATGGCGTCGTCATTCAGAACCGCAGTGAACGGCGTCGGAGATTCGATTTCATCATAGTCCCATATGCTGCGCCAGAAGGAATCAAGGTCACCCACCGACCAGCGCCGCAAATCCTCGAAGCTGGCGAACTCCAGGCCCCGCGTCGCCTTGAGCCATTCTGAATACAGGCGCATCTGCGGAACCGGAGCCGAAACATCTGCGCAGTTGCTGGAAAGATTCATCGACTGGGAGAGCCTTGTTGAAATGGCGGGAAGGTTCTTGGGCATAGTCCGTCGTCGCCGATCCCTCCGGGCCTCGACGAAGACGGAGAGGCGGCGCCCTCGAGTTGCGCCGCCCCAAATGGTCAGAAGGCGGTTCGCAAGCTCATCGCCGCGTAACGCCCGACCGCATTGTAGGTCCCGCCAATGCCGTCGGTCCCCGGGAAATAGGGCGGCGTCTTATCGAACAGATCGTTGATCTGCAGTCCGATCTCGGTCCCCTTCAGGAATCCCGTGTCGGGCAGCTTGGCCGAAAGGCGAAGATCCGCCGTCGTATAGCTTTTCGACTGGTAGAGGCTCGCACCGGTGGGCGTCGCGAACGAGGCGGTAATGCCGCTGCGATGATTGACGAAATTGACGATCGTCACCGGCCCCGCCGTGAAGCCGAGCGTGGTCCGCAGGGTCGTTCTTGGAATCCCGGCGTCGAGCGAGTTGCTGACCGCCGAGGTCGGCGACAATTGCGTGCGATATTTCAGGATATAATTGCCGGCGACCCCGCCGAAGATTGTCCCGAAGTCCGCCGAATGCCGATACCGCACGTCGAAATCGATGCCGTTCGTCTTGCGAATACCGAAATTGCCTTGGCGCAGGTCCAGAATGTTGCCGATCGTCGGAACCGCCGAGAAGGTATAGAAGAAGGGAACGGTGTTCGTGATCGCGGACGTGACCTGCGCAGCGCTGGGGTCGCGGATGACCAGCGAAGCGAAGGTAGGATCGGTGAAGACAAGCGCGCCGAGGCCCGACGGCGTTCCGATCACATCACGGTATCTGATGTCATAGAAAGTCGCACCGGCCGTCAGCCCCGGCGCAAAGGCCGGCTTCAGGTCAAGCCCGAACGAGAAGGTCCGGGCTTTTTCCGGCTTCAGATTCTGATTGCCGCCGAAGAGCAGCATCGTGTTGACCTGAGTTGCCCCGCGCAAGGGATCGCGCACGCCGAAGGCGTCAACCAGCGCCGCTGCAGCATAATAGGAGCCCACGGTCGAGCCGAGGTCGCGAAGTCCGGGCGCCCGGAACGACCGACCGTAACTGCCGCGCAAGTTGACGCCCTCGATAGGCTCCCAGGTGATGCCGACCTTCGGATTGGTCGTCGAGCCGAAGTCGCTGTAATGATCGTAGCGCCCTGAGAGCGACAGGGCGAGGCTATGGGCCATCGGCCCCGCATTGCCCTCGCCGACGATCGGCACGAACAGCTCGCCATAGACCGACGCGATGTTGCGGCTCAGATCTTCCGGAAAGCCGACGCCTCCGCTTGATCCGCGCTGCATATAGGTCTCGCGCCGATATTCCGCGCCGAGCGCAACCTTGAGTTCGCCGCCCGGCAGGTTGGCCAGCGGTCCGTCGATCTTCACAGCGCCGATGCGGGTACGCTGCCGGTTTGTGAAATCGGTCGGATTATCGAGAATGGCGGCGACGACCGCCGGATTGGTGCGGGTGCCGAACGGGTCGAGCGCGGTCGCGGTCGTCGTGCCGGCAGCCGCTGCCGTCAGGGCTGTCGTGTTGATACCCGGCTGGAAGGTGTCGTTCCGCGACCAGTTGAACGTACCGAACAGGCTCGCCTTGAAGTCACCCGGCAATTTGACGTCGAGCCCCGCCGTCGCATTGCCGCTCCTGACACGGAACGTCTGGTCGAAATGATCGGCGCCGACCAGATTGTCAGGCCGGAAGTCGACAAATTCAAAGGTCGCGCCGGTGCCGGGAGGTGCCCGGAAGAAGGGATTCGCCGCAGTGATCAGGACGAAGGTCTGGCCGGGCAGCGCGGCCTGAACAACATCCCTCCGGTCCGAGTAGAGGACGTCCGCCCAGAGAGTCACGTTCGAGGACAGGTCCTGGCGCGCCGAGACAAAGGCGGCGTGGGTGCGGTTCTCCGGCACAAGATCGACCGGCCCGCGCGGATCGCAGGTGTTGAGCCCCGGCGTCAGGCTGGGCGCGGCATAGATCGTGCCGGTGAACAGGTTGACGTTCGCATCCGGGCACACGGCCGATCGCGTGTCGACGCCGCCTGCCGCCCGGAAATCGAGCGAGCGATAGCGCCGGTCGGCACCGGTGATGTTGCTGCTCTCCGAATATTGATAGGCCGCGACGAAGGAGCCGCTGCCCCAGTCGTGACCGAAAATGCCCCCCGCGTTGAACGCGTGATAGTCGTCGGCGAACCCATAGCGGACATTCGCCTCCAGTCCCGAGACGCGCTTCCGCGTGATGAAGTTGACCACGCCCGCGACGGCATCCGAGCCGTAGATGGCCGAGGCGCCGTCGGCGACGATCTCGACGCGCTCGATCGCGAGCTCGGGAAGAAAGGGATAGTCGGGATTGGTCTGCTGCGTGCTCCCCGAGATCAGGCGATGTCCGTTCATCAGCGGCAGGGTAGCGGCAGGCGGGAGCCCGCGGAGGCCCGGCGCGAAGGAACCGAGCCCGCCATTGCTGGTGCGCGGCGCGGTGTTGAAGCTGTTGAGCTGCGGAACCGTTGCGAGCAGTTCGGGCGTGCTCGCGGCGCCGATCAGCTTCGCATCCTCGCGCGTGACGCCAATGAGGCCCGATCCCGTCGGCGGGATGCCGCGGATGCTTGTGCCGGTCACGACGATTTCGGTGTCCGCTGCGTTGTCGCCGCTTGCCTCGACGCTATCGTCAGCCGACTGAGCCTGGGCACCGGCTGGCGTAAAACACGTGGCCGCGATGATCGCAGAGCCGGATAGCAAACAGGCACGGCGGGCCATGAGAATGATATTGTTCGACATGATGGTGCTCTCCCTCGCTTCTCGAATGCGGCCTTGACCGCGGCCGGACTTCGCCGACTTGATGCCCTGCTTATGGTCTGCCAGAGAGGTTTGTAAGCGCCCTGACGGACATCGATGTGTCTTGTCCGGACAAACGGCGCAGGAGAGCGATGATGTCTATTGGTGAAACTCAAGCCGGCGCGAATGGCAACACGCGCGCCGGTTTTCCCTCGCTAAACCAGCGGATATTCGCGCCCTTCAAGCTCGCGACCGTTGTGGACGCCGTCGCCCGCCGTGGCATCGCGCCAGAGGCTGTCCTCGATCGCACGGGGTTGACGCTCGCAGAGGTGCGCGATCCGCATACGCTGACCTCGATCGGTCAGTATCTGGTCGCGTGCGAGAATATTGTCGCAGCCGGTGCCGAGTTCTCCGACGCGTTCGAGATCGGCTCGCGCCTCCACCTTTCGGCCTATGGCATGTACGGCTATGCCCTGATGTGCTCGCCGACGATGCGCGAGTTTTTCGATTTCGCCGTGCGGTACCAACCGCTCGCCACACCGACCGTAAGGCTCGAGTGGCGAACCGAAGGCGCATTCGCGATTTGGCGATTTCAGGAAATTTACCGCGACGTAATGAGCAACGAGGTCAGGACCTTCCTCATCCGCCAGCAGATGAAAATGACTTACACCCATATTCGGGACACCGCCGGCACGGACAACCTGCCGGTGCGAGCGATATTTGCCTTAGCCGAAGATGGGCAGTCGACAGACGACGAACAGGAGCTGTCCTGTTCCTGTCTTTATAGCCAGGACGCCAATGAACTTCACTACCCCATCGGTATTCTCGAGCAGACGCCGGAGCTCGGAAATCGGCTCACCAGGGCCATGCTCGAAGAGACATGCGACCGGCTGATCGGTCAGTCGCGGATCGCATCGGGATTGTCCGGCGAAGTCTATCAGCTCCTGCTGCTCGCCCCGAACCAGTCGGCCTCGATGACATCGATCGCCGAGCAGCTCGGACTACAGGAGCGCACCCTGCGCCGTCGGCTCGCCGCGGAAGACACGAGCTATGGCGAGATCGTCGATGACGTGCGCCGCAAACTCGCGATTGAATATTTGCAGACAACCCGGATGAGCGTCGATGACGTCGCGTGGAAGGTAGGTTTCAGCGACAGCGCAAATTTGCGCCGTGCCGTCAGGCGATGGACGGGAAAGACCATCAACGAAGTGCGCGCGGCAAAATAACAGGTCCGACAAATGAACAAGCCGGTGCAAACGGCTCCGACGTGCAAGTCTGGCCGATGGGGGACCGTCCGCTCCTAGAAGAAAATCGGGAAAAGCAGACACAGGGGGACGAACGGTTTGATATCACCTTCGGCACCCTTGACGTTGTAGTTGACGGCGATCGGCTTCGTGGCTTCTGCAAATGGACTACGAAGTCTGCCGCCTGGTCGCTGCCAAGAGGCGCTTGATGTGAGCTGCCACGCTTTCCGGATCATAGGGTCGTTGAAGATGCGGGCCCTCGTCGCACAAATGCCCCGCGGCCTTCGCAGCCGAATCGATGTTGCCGGCAAGGACAATCTCGACATCGGGATGATGGTCTCTCACCCAGAGCCGCAACTCGAACGCATTGAATTTTCCCGACAGCTCTGCGTCGGCAAGCAGCGCGTCGATCTTCGCCGCGCCTTCCTCTAGTGCGACCATCACCTCGTCGGACGTTGCGGCCTCGAAAACCTTGTATCCGCAGTGCCGCAGATATTCGGAGAGCGCGTTACGGACGAGGACGTCGGCGTCGGCGACGATCAGGCACTGTGGGTCTGGGAGCTCTTCTGCCATGGGTCTCCAATCAGCCGTGCGATCACGTCAGCGAGCGCGTCGACGCTGTAAGGTTTCGAAAAAAATTCGTCGGCCGGGTAGGATTCAGGTCTGAAAAGGTGGGCCGAACAAACGATTACGGGCCGGCCGGGAACCATTGATTTCGCGCGGCGAGTCAGTTCCATCCCGTCGATGTTGCCCGGCATGCGCACATCGGTGACCATGATATCCACGACCTGACCCGAGCTTAAAATGTCGAGCCCCTCATCGCCGTTCGCGGCTTCCAGAACCTGATACCCTATGTCGCGCAGCGTATCCGCCAGTATGAACCTGATCAGGATTTCATCCTCAACAACGAGTATCGTCTGTGCGTTCAATTTCAATCCTCAACCAAATCACGAGCTCGGCAACCCCGACTGGAACCGCAGCCTGTCGCTCTTTGGATGTGAACTAAACGTCTGCCTGCGAACGCAAGTTCCAGTCCTTTCCTTTCCCCCGAAAGGCATCTCGTTATATTGGCGGTATTGGCCGAAAGCAGTCCGTCAGATCTTGCGTATCGGAGCGACAAATCCGGACGTTGGGGGCGAATTAATCGGCGGAGCGTATTCGACCACGCCGCCTGAACTATTCACAAGGTGAATCCGCCGTCGATCGTTACGCTGGCACCGGTCATGTAGCCGGCTTCGTCGTCGACGATATAGGCGACGAGCCCGGCAATTTCTTCGGGCCGCGCCACCCTCTTCAATGGACTCATGGCCGAAAGCGTCTCGATTCCGCCCGCATTGATGTCTGTATCGGTCGGACCTGGCTGGATATTGTTCACGGTAATGCCCCGCGGGGCGAGATCGAGCGCGATTCCCTTCACCATCGCAGCGACCGCGGCCTTGGTCAGCTGATAGACGCTCGCGCCCGGAAAGCCGGTGCGGATCGCGACATTGCTCCCGATGGTGACGACCCGTCCGCCGTCATTCAATTGAGCGGCCGCCGCCTGGATCGACAGATAGACCCCGCGCACATTGATCCGGAGCATCTCGTCGAGATCGGTCTCGGCAACCGCATCGATCGTCGCGATTTTAAATATCCCGGCGTTGACGACGACGGCGTCAAGCTTTCCTAAGCTTTCGACCGCGCTCGACACGGCCGAGCGGATATCCTCTGCCTTTCCGCTGTCCGCGCGGATTGCTTTGGCCCGTCCACCGCGCGCGATCAAACCCTGTTCGATTTCTTTCGCGGCGGATCCACTCGAGACGTAAGTGAAAGCCACCGCGTAGCCATCGCGCGCAAGCCGTTCGACGATCGCCGCACCGATCCCCCGCGAGCCGCCGAAGACCAGCGCCGTTTTGCCATTAAAATCAGTCATTTTTCGTCCCTTCTTGAATACTCATTCCATAATCGGGCAAATTTTTTGAGTTAGTCGGCGTAACGAGTGAACACCCAGTCGCGGTCGCGAACCTTGGCGTCGTGACAGGCGAAGCAGCTTTGGTGCTGGGCCTCGTCAACCGGCTGGCCGCCGATAAACCGACCGAACCCCCAGCCGCCGGTGGCGGCAAAGCGTTTGCTGTCCTTCACCATGATCTGCACCGTCGTCGCCGCCCCGGGGACCGTCGCGGAAGCGAACTCGGCCGAGGGCGTGCGCTTCCATGCGAGCTTCGCAAGGGTCGATCCGTCCGGAAAGGGCCGCACACCGCGCTTGAACGCCTCGACCGCGACCGGATTGCCGAGCACAACGCGAAGTTCATCAAACGGCGCGTCTTCGAGCGCTGGCGCGATCAGTTCCCAGTCGCGGTACCCGTCCGGTATCGCGACGCCATATACTGGCGACACTGCAGCGGGAGCCGGAGCGGCGGACGATATTGAAATCGCCGCAAATCCCGCCGTCGCGCCGAACAGCGCGAGACCGAAGCGCTTCACCGCCCGGCCATCCGGTCAGCGTCGACGATCGCGCGTGCAAAGTCCTGCGGCGCTTCCTGCGGCAGGTTGTGCCCGACACCACCCACGCTCGTGCGATGCTCGTAAGCCCCGGTGAACTTGGCGCGATAATCCTGCGGCAGCGGGTGCGGCGCGCCATTGTCGTCGCCCTCGAGCGTAATCGTTGGTACGGCGATCGTCGGGAACGTCGCGAGCTGCGCCTCTATCGCGTCATAGCGCGGCTCGCCCTCGGCGAGCCCGAGCCGCCAGCGATAATTGTGAATGCTGATCGCAACATGATCGGGGTTGTCGAACGCCGCCGCCGACCGCGCGAAGGTCGCCTCGTCGAACGCCCAACGCGGCGAAGCCGTCTTCCAGATCAGCCGCGCGAAATCATGCGTATTGGCCGCATAACCCTGCCGCCCGCGTTCGGTCGCGAAATAGAATTGATACCACCAGCGCCGTTCGGCTTCGGGCGACAGCGGCTTGACGTTCCCAGCCTGGCTTCCGATCAGATAGCCGCTGACCGACACCAACGCGCGGACGCGATCCGGATGCAGCGCGGCCAGAATGCACGCCGTGCGCGCACCCCAGTCGCATCCACCGACAATCGCCTGTTTGATACCGAGCGCGTCGAGAAAGTCGAGCGCATCCATTGCGAGCGCAGCCTGCTGTCCATTGCGGGGCGTCGCTTCCGACAGGAACCGCGTGGCGCCATAGCCGCGCAGATAGGGGACGAAAACGTGATATCCCTGCGCACCCAACGCCTTTGCCGCGTCGGCATAGGTGTAGATGTCATATGGCCAGCCATGAACCAGCAGCACCGGCTTGCCATTCGCCGGCCCAATCTCGGCATAGGCGATATCAAGCAAGCTTGTGCGGATGTGCTTAAGCGGTCCGAAATCCGAGGCCGCCGTTGCGGCGGCACGCACCGGTGCCGAAAGAAGCATCGCCGCCGCCGAACCTGCAAACGCGTGCGCCATGAAACCGCGCCGGTCGGTGTTGCTGAAAAGGGTCATCATTTGCCTCCTTTATGGCTTCAGGGAATGAGGAGCAGCTTGCCGGTAGTCTGGCGGCTTTCCATGTCGGCGTGCGCGCGCGCGGCATCGGCGAGCGGATAGGTCCCCCCTATTTCGATCCGAAGCGTGCCTTCAACAATCCATCGGAATAATTGCGCCGTACGTTCGCGTAGCAATGCAGGCGTGGGAATGTGGTCGGAAAAGACCGCGTAGCCGAGCTTGATGCTCTTCGGCAGGCTCATGATATCGATCGGTCCGGGTCCGCCGAGGACGGGGCCATACCAACAGAAGGTGCCCGAGCGACGGAGGGCGGCGAGCGACCCGGCGAAGGTAGCCGGGCCGGATCCATCGAACACGACATGGACGCCCTCGCCATCGGTCAGCGCCAGTACCTCGTCAGCAAAATTGCCATCGGCATCGACGAGCACATGATCGGCACCGGCACGGCGCGCTGCCTCGACCTTTTCTTCGCTCGATACCCGTCCGATCACGGTGCCGCCACGCAGCTTGACGATCTGGGTCAACAGCATCCCGAGCCCGCCGGCTGCGGCATGGATCAACGCCAAGTCACCCTCCTGCACCGGATAGAAGTCGGTGGCAAAGTGACTCGCGGTCAAACCCTGCATCATGATCGCCGCGGCCGTTCGGTCGTCGATTGCGTCGGGGACCGCCACCAGCGCGTCCGCATTCACCTCCACCCGTTCCGCATAGCTCCCCGGCGCGTAAACCCAGGCGACGCGGTCGCCGATCGCAAAGTCCGACACGCCCTCACCGAGCGCGATAATCCGCCCCGCGCCCTCGACGCCGATCACCTTCGGCTCGAGAACGTCGGCCCAGGCCATACCGCGACGGACGCCGATATCCATGAAATTGATGCCCGCCGCGACCACCTCGACCAGCACGGTCCCCGGCCTGAGATCCGCCCCGGGAAGATCGACGAGTTCGAGGTCGCCGTCCGCTCCAGTCATTGCAATCGCCTTCATCATATTTTCCTTCTTGAATGAACGTTCCATAACCGGTCAAAAAAAGGGGGCTACCGAAGCGCCCGAAGGGTCAGCTCGCCAAGGCTCGCGAGATGAGCGGCGCTGGCACCGCCGCGCGCCGCGATCCGTATTCCCGCAAAGCTGGCCACGAACCACGTGGCGAGAGCGTCGGGGTCGAGATCGCCAGCAATATCGCCGTCAGCCTGTGCCTCCTCGATCTTCTGGATGATCGCCGTGCGCATCACTCGGTCGGCAGCGGCGCGGATTTCATTAAGGTCGGGCCGCGACGTGCCGAGTTCGGCGATCGAGCCGACGCCAAGACAGGGCGTCTCCGCCTCGCGCACGACGCGGTCGACCATCGCCCGGATCCCGTCTATCGCCCGATCTCCCGTCCTCAGGGTCGCGCCATGGGCCTGCGTCTCGGCTAGGGCATAGCGGCGAAGGGACGCGCTATAGAGACCGGCTTTGTCGCCAAAGCTGTTGTACAGGCTCTGTCGCCCGATGCCCATCGCGTCGACCAGCATCTGCGCGGACGTTCCCTCATAGCCATGCTCACGAAACACAGTGATCGCAGCATCGATTGCGACATCGTCATCAAAGGTCTTCGGTCTTGCCATGCTGGGGAGATAGACATTATGGAACGATTGTTCAAGAATTATTTCAGCCGGCAGTTCCGGGAAAGTCAGTGATGAGGTACGCCTTGGCTTAAATGGCCGTTTTCGGCCAGACCGCTTTTGGGCTGAAGCCCATGAAAGCCGACCCGCCCGAAACTTGGCGCAGCGGAGCTGCGGCAGTCATCAAGACGCTTTCCGCGACATAGAATGGCGTCGAGGCATGTGGCCACGCGTGCCGGAAACGGCTATTTTTCGAGAAGCTGCTTTTGCCTGTCTACCCATGCCGAGACGGCGCCGCCGTCGATCTGGAGGCGCGTCAATACCTCCGCAGCTACATCAATGCCGACATATTCTGCGGAATCCACTATTGGCACCAATCCGATCGATGCGTAGCGCGCTGCTTCCGCCGGACTGTCTACCACGGCCAACCGCGTCAGCCCCGGAAAGAAGCGGTCGGCTACCGGAGTGATGCCTCGGGACTGTTCGAAGGTGGGCTCGGTCAGCACGCTAATCTGCCTATCCTCCATAGCCATAGGCTCCCAGATTCTCGGGTCGGCCATATCGCCAAAGGCGACGCGATAGCCGTCGGCGACAGCACGACGCAGTCGGCGCGGGTCGCTCTCGATCGCACTATACTGGATATCGAACTCGATCAGGGCATCGGCAACCGTACGCCCTCGCGGCCCCATCCCGACGATGAAAACCGGGCCGAAAAACTCTCGCGCAACTAGTTCGCTATTACTTGCACCGGTCCCTCGAAGGCGAAGCCGACCCGCTATTTCGCGGCCAAGGTCCGCAACGGAGGGAGCCGTGGCAAGGCTAAGCGCCACGGCCGCAATCAGCACTCCGCTGTACTCTTCGCCGATCAACGCGCGGATCGACGGCAGGCTGAAGATCACAAATGCAAACTCTGAGCCCTGTGCGAGGAGGAAGCCCATTTGTGCCGAGCCGGGAACGGACCAGCGGAAGACGAGGCTGGCCAGACCATTAAGCGCAACTTTTGTGACGATCAGCATGAGCGCAACGCCCAGAACAGCAGGCCAGGATCCGAGAAGCTCTGCGAAGTCGAGCGACAGGCCGACAGAGATGAAGAAGAAGCCCAGCAGCAGGCCGCGAAAGGGCTTGATCTCCGATTGGATGATCGCCCTGTAGGGCGTTTCGGATATCATCATGCCGCCCAAGAACGCGCCGAGCGTGAGCGACAAACCTATCATGCCGGTCGACCAGCCCGCAGCGAGCGCGACGAACAGCGCCATGGCCGTGAACACCTCCTCGTTGCGGCTTCGCGCAACGAGATCAAACAGCGGCCGCACGAGGTAGCGGGCAAACAGCAAGGCGACAGCGAAGGCTGCAACAGCTTTCAAGGTCGCGGCAATAATTGCCGGAGCCAAAGCGGCTCCGCTTCCCATCGCGGTCGCGAAGATCAGCAGGAAGATCGCTGCGAGATCCTGAAACACAAGTATAGCGGTAGCGGTCACGCCGACCGGGCAGCCTTGCTGATGCCGTTCCGAAATGATGCGCGCGACTACGGCGGTCGAAGACAATGCCAGCGTTGCGCCGACCAGAAACGCGGGGACAGGCGGAAGTCCGAACGCGAGTGCGATCAGTCCTATGCCTAAAGTACCGAGTAGAACCTGGATCGGCCCGAATCCGAAGACGTCAGCTGCCTGCTCTTTGAGGTGCTTCATCGAGAAATGAAGGCCAATGTCGAACAAGAGAAACACGACGCCGAGTTCGGCAAGGACACGGATGGGCTCGGTGGATTGGGCGAGTCCGGTCGCACCGAGGCCCAAGCCGAGCGCAAGATAGCCGACGATTGGGCTCAGTCCGATCTCGCGAAACGCGACGGCGACGATCACGCCGAGCGCGAGCAGGAGGATGACGGGCGACAGCGCCTCGAGAAGGGCATGCTCCATCGTCAACTCGCCGACTTGGTTTGGAGCTGACGGCCCTGAAGCGGACCGATCGCCCTCATCACGGGTTTATCCGAAGGCTGGGGCCGGCATGAGGCGACGCGAATTCGGGGATAGCTCTGCAGCGCATCGACAACATTCCTCCAGTCTGGAAACGGCAATCGGCTGCACGAGCATCGGCGGTCAAAGTGCCGGACGCAAGCGCAGCCAGATGCCGCTACCGGCACCCGCGGAATGTTCGACCGCGAGTGCCCGCAGCCATGTTATTTCGACGCCGGAGTATCGGCGCGCTTGATGAACGCCGCGACGTCCGCTGGATGCGCGAGCATCACGGCATGACTGCTCGCCAGCTCGGCGACGGTCGCACCGCTCCGCTTCGCCATCACCCGCTGTTCGCTCGGCGGAATCATGCCATCATTCTTCGTCACCAGAAAGAAGCTCGGCTTCGCCTTCCAGGCAACCCGGGTGATTTTCGCCTGGACCGCCTGCAGCCCCCAAGGGACCTGAGCGGACGCCATAAAGCGCGTGATCGACGGGTCGACGTCCGCGGCAAAGGCGGTGGGGAATTTGGCCTGGTCGACGAGCAGATAATTGCCCGCAGGAACGAGCGGCGCCTTGCTCTCACCCGGCGAGACCGGCGCCTCGGCGAGCGAACTCACCGACTCGCCTTCATCGGGGGCGAAGGCCGCGAGATAGACGAGGCTACGGACCTTGGGATTGTCGCCCGCCTCGGTGATGACCATGCCGCCATAGGAATGCCCGACGAGAATCACCGGGTAGCGCGCTCGGGCGATGGCGGCTTCGGTAGCAGCAACATCATCGGCAAGCGCGACCGTCGGGTTCTGGACGACGAGAACCTCATAGCCCTCTGCGTCCAGAAGGTCGTAGGTCTGCTTCCAGCCCGAACCGTCAACGAACGCGCCGTGGACGAGGACGATCGACACGCCCTTGTCCGTCGGTGCGGCATGGGCGCCCTGCGCCCCGGCAAGCGAAACGGCCGCGAGGCCAGCGAGAATTGGTTTCATAACAATCTCCATCTTTGATCCAAGAACATCGAAGCCGCTCTGTGCTGCCCGATGGAGGAGAATTAGGGGGGCAGCGCCGCCCCGTATTTCCGCATCCTGCTCCACTGTGAGCAATTCTTGCGCATCTGGCTGCGACAGGCGTTGATGGCTTAACCACATTTAACCCGGCTGCCCCTTGGACAAATCCGTCGAGGCTGGGCGATAAAGGGGAGTGGCCGGACGACAGGTTGCGACCGCCTCCGGCACAGGCCGCCGAACCGAAAAGGAGCCGGTGATGACGCTCGCCTCGCACGGGGACCGCAAATACCGCACCAGCGAAAAGCTTGGCGAGGTCGCCAGCTGGTCGTCGCTGAGCCTCGAGCATCGCAAGTTCGAACCAGGAATCCAGCAGACCTTCGTACCTGAATGCACCGAGCTCGTGCTCATCGTCGGGGGCGGTGGAATGGTCAGCCGCCACGGCGACGGTCAACTCCAGAAGAGCTTCGCCCGGCCCGGAATGACCTATATTGTCCCAACCGGGACGCAGGAGCGGAGCCTCGAGCTCTCGAACCGCATGGAGTGTCTCCATCTCTACCTGCCCGCGGATCTTGTCGAGCAGAGCGCGCTCGCCGACTATGATATCGATCCCGCCAAGGTACAGCTCGCCTACATCGGCGGCCTTGCCGATGAGACGCTCTTTAACATCTGCGCCCCGCTCCGCGACCTGTTAGGTCGCCCGCAAGAAGCGTTCGACAGGCTCTTCGTCGATGGCATTCAGGTCGCCTTGTCGGCGCATCTTCTCGCCCGCTACTCGATCGACCGTTGGCGCGCGCCAGAGATCGAACCGATACTCGACCACAAGCGACTCAAGCGCGTGCTTGCCTATATCGAAGCCTCGCTCGAAAGCGATATTCGGCTGAACGATCTCGCCGCCGAGGCCTGCCTCAGCCCGTTTCATTTCTCGCGGCTGTTTCGAAAGGCCACGGGGCTCTCGCCTCACCGTTATGTCACCGACCGCCGCGTCCGAATGGCGCGCGACAAGCTGTCGGCAGATACGGCTTCGCTCGTCGATATCGGCCTGGATTGCGGCTTCGGTTCGCAAGCGAATTTTACCCGCGTATTCCGCAAGGCCACGGGCATCACCCCCGGGCAGTATCGCGATCTTTGCCGTAGCTAGATCACGTGCCGCCGGCGCCGGCTCCGCAAGAATTGCGCATGATCGCGCAGGATCGGGAAATACCGCGACCGTCCTTCCATCCTAGACAATCCACTGTCGGGTCGCCGTTCGACCCCGGACAGATGGAGACATATCATGAGCAAGGGTAAGATTCTCGTCGTCGGCTCCAATGCCAACCGCATCGAAGTGCAGGGCGGCGGCACCAGCGCCACGGGTCAGTATCTCAACGAAACCGTCGTTCCTGCGATGGCACTTATCGACGCGGGCTACGAAGTCCTGCTTGCGACGCCCGACGGATCGAAGCCGCATATCGATCCAGCCTCGGACTCGGCGCAGCATTTCGGCGGCGACGAAGCCGCCTATCAGCGCGCGAAGGATTATTGGGCAAACGACCCCTCGATGAACCAAGGTCGCACGCTGCGCTCGGTCATAGACGAAGGGCTCGACAAATATGCGGCTGTCTTCGTGCCCGGAGGACAGGCTCCAGTCGTCGATATCATGCAAAGCGACGAGGCCGGCGAGATTTTCAGGCATTTCCACGACCGCGGCAAACCGACCGCAATGCTCTGCCACGGTCCGATGGCGTCGGTATCGACCATGCCCAACGCCAAGGCGTTCCGCGACGCTCTGATCGCTGGCGAGACTGATCGCGCTGCCGAACTCGCCAAGGGATGGCCCTATGCAGGCTATAAGATGACCGTCTTTTCCGGCACGGAGGAAAAGGTCATCGAAGACAATTTCATGCATGCCAAACTCTACTTCTACATGCCGGAGTCGCTTGCGATCGCCGGCGCCGACGTCACCGTCACGACGGTCGATTTCGAGCCGCATGTGATCGTCGATCGCGAACTCATCACGGGTCAGAACCCCCGCTCCGATCAACCGATTGCAGCGAAGCTGATCGAAGCACTCGAGCGCGCAGCGGTAGCTGCCTAGCGCCCGGCTGCCGGGCGATCCTCCTCCCCCCCCCTTCAGGATCGTCCGGCAGTTCCTATCCTGCAGGAGTAAGTCATGACCCATTCCGTAAAGATATCAGCGATCCTGACGGCGCATTCCGGCAAGGCCGGTGAACTCGAAGCCATGTTGGGGGTACTCGCGGGCCACTCCCGTGCTGAGCCGGGCAACCTGCGCTGGGACATCTGGCGAGAGCCCTCTGACCCGCCACGTTTCCTGCTCGACGAACTATACCGCGACCAGGCAGCGGCAGACGCGCATCGCCGTACCCCCCATTTTCAAGCCTACGTCGACGGGATCGAGGAACTTGCTGACCGCCTCGCGATCACGGCTCATCCGGTGGATGTTGTGGCCTGATACCCGCTTAAGCAAGCTCGCCCAGCAATAATAGCGCCTTCCCGAGATCACCGCCCGCGGGCTCGTCGTTAAATCGCGTCGCGATCGGTTCGAGCAAGTCCTGCCCCTCTTGGCGTCTGCCGCGACCGCCCAAGAGGAGCGCGAGATCATAAGTCGATCGAAGCTCCCATGCGGGTGATCCGGTCGAACGCGCTGCGCGGACGGCTTCCCTCAGAATTGTCTCCGCTTCCCGCGGGCGTGCAAACGCACTTTCGGTAGCGGCGCGGAGCCGAAGGAATTCACAATGGCCCCAAGGCCGCGAATTGAGCGAAAAGACATGCTCGATAACAAGCGCCGCATCCTTTGCCTGACCGTTTGCCAGCATCGCTTCGGTCAGCATCGCGTAACGCGCATCATGCCGAAGCTGGACCATTCCGCTCCGGATCGCGTCGAATGCAGCACGCAATCGGGCCGGGTCGGGATTTTCGCCCTCCATCGCATCGACCACGACGGAGTAGCAGTCGGCGACGGGAATCCACGCCGCCATTCCGTGCCGGAAAATGGCATTTCGCAGACTGTCGATATGATCCTTGACGCCGGCATGGTCGCGGCACTGGAGAAGCGTCCAGACCACGCCTTGGGCAAGGCAGTGGATGAGCGTAAGGCCATGCTCTACCTGCGATGCGTCGCGCGCGGCGACTTCGGCGAAGGCGGCCGCCCGTTGCGGACGACCGGTCAGCCAGTGAAGCGCGGCAAGCTGGACCTCCACATTCATTTTCTGGTGGATCTGAAAGCGCGGCGCGGCTTGCTCGGCGTCATCCTGCAGCTCGGTGAACAGGCGCTCCACCCTTCGCAGCGCGGTTTCGAAATCGCATATTCGTATTTCCCACTGAGCGCTCAGTTGCTCCTCTTCCCACCGCGCAGTGCGATCGCCCGTCGCCAAGACTGCGGCTCTCATCTCGGCCAGCGTTTCTGCCACCGCGCCGCCGCGCCCGGGCATCAGCTCATATGTCGCATAAGCGGCGAGCGCCCGGCATTCGGCGGATGCGTCCTGCATTTCGCGGGCGAGCGCGATCGTCCTGCGGAACAGGGCAGTCGCCTGTTCGGACTCGTCCGGCAAATAGGTACTGACGCTAGCCAATCCGCCGACGAGGGCGAGTTCGAGCGACTTGTCCACGAAGTCGAGCCGACGGAGTTCGGCCAGAGCGCGTCGGCAATTCCGGCCAATCTCGGCGCTCAGCGACATTTCCTGCCAGAGGGGCAACCCGGCAGCGACCAGCCGCATCCCGAGAACGGGATCGTTCGAGCGACCGAGTGACCAGTCGAGCGCGCTTCTGAGATCCCCCAGCAATCCGCCATGCGCACGCCGCCATCGACGCCCGGGCATCGTTCCCCGACTTGTGCCTGCCTCCGTCAGCAACTCTAGTTGCAAACAGGCGTGCCGGCTCGCCACAGATGATATTTCGCCGCTCTTTTCCAGCAGACCGCGGCAAAAAGCTCGCGTGCTGTCGAGCAGGGTGTAGCGAGGCTCGAGCACCTCTTGATCGAGACTCAGCATCGATTTCGAGCGGAGGCCGACGATGGCGTCGAATATCTCGTCAGGCCGAAAACCTGCGTCTAACGCGACTTTGACGGCGCCCGCGGTATCGAACGTTCCGGAAAATGCGGACACCGCCCGCAATACCGTCGCTTCCTGGCTGGTAAGCGTTTCGTAGCTCCATCTCAGCGTCAGAAGCAGCGTCTGCTGCCGCTTCGGCCCTCCGGGCGTCTCGCGCGCGAGGGTGAGGAAACGCTGGTCGAGTTCGGCGAGCAGAGCAGAGACTCCACGCTCTGCCAGTCGCGGCGATACCAATTCAAGGGCGAGCGGCAAGCCTTCGAGACGGCGGCAAATTTCGGCTAGCGCGGGCGCCTCCTCTTCGCGAACAAAGAAACCGCGATGCTGCTCACACGCCCGCGCGAGCAGCATCGCGGGTGCGGAGTATGTGAGCACTGTCTGAAGATCGTTGGCAGCATTGGCCGGCGGAAACGTCAGAGGAGGAAGCCATACCACCGCCTCGGATTTAGCGCGAAGCACTTGCCGGCTCGTTGTCACCATACGGACATTGGGGCAATTGCCCAGCAGCACCTCACAGATATGGGCGACTGCGGCAAGGACGTGCTCGCATGTATCCAGAACGAGAAGCGCCGGGCGGCGCGACAGGATCGAGACGATGGCCGGGACCGGATCGCCCGGAACGGTAACTCCGAGCGCAGCCGCCAGCGCCGAGATGACGAACTCCTCACCCGTGATACCGCCGAGATCGACGAAGGTGACTGCGCCCCCTCCCTCGTCCTCGAAAATCTGCGCCGCTGCGATGGCCACCGTTGTCTTTCCGATCCCACCTGGTCCGGCGACCGTGACGAGCCGATTTGTGGCGATTGCGCTGCGTAGCGCCGAGATTTCCTGGTCGCGGCCCACAATCATTGGGATAGCGGGAAGCCCCGGCTCCACGCTCGCGCACATTGCATGATTGCGTATCTCAGGTGCCCGGCCAGCTACACTGAGCCAGTAGCCGCGTCCCACCACCGTATTGATATAGTCGGTGTTCGGATCGTGTTCTCGAAGGGCACGGCGCAAATAGGCGATTGTGACCTTCAGGTTCGCATCTTGAACGAACACGTCCGGCCAGGCCGCAGCGAACAGCTTTTCCTTGCTGACCAACTCGCCCTTTTGCCGAGCCAGCGCCAGCAGAAGGTCCATCGCGCGATCGCCGAGGCGCACCTCGTTATGGGCACAGTAAAGTTTGCGGCTCCGCTGGTCGAGGAGGAACGGCCCGAAGGTGATGGGCGGCTCGGGCGTCGCCGACGTCATGACAACAGACCACTCCCTTCCCTGCACTTGATCCGATACCAACCTTTGGCGGAGGCAAGGATAGCATGAAGAGCGGCGCGGCATAATATGCCGGATGAGACAGGTGTCGTACTGCCGTCGACGGTGGCTAGGCTAAGCGCGAACAGATCGCGCGAATGGCCGGTTGTGGACTGGCAGCTTTCGGGCTGGAACCTGTAAAAGCAGACGCTGGACCACAGGTCCTCGCTGGCGATGGCGACGTTGCAGGACTGCGCTACAAGACGGATGCGGTTTGAAGGGGCCTCAAAAGATCCCGAGGAATTTCTTGCGTTGCTTCTTCTTTCTCTCGAGCGACTGTTTGCCATCCTCGCCCTTCGCAGTCGTGCCCTTGCCCAGATCGTCGCGCGCATCACCCTTGGTGGTTCGCTGGGCGCTGGCGCGGGCACCCGCGAGGACCGGGCCGCACTGCGCCGATTTTGCATCGCCTGGATCGACGAAGGGGATGATTAGCGCCACCGGGGTGGCGATAATTGCCAGTCCGAGCCCCGCACCGGCCCGCCCGAGCAGCTGATCACTGATCGGGTCGATCCGGGGCGCCGCAAAATAGCCGCCCACCGCAACCGGCGACTGGCCCGAAAAAAGGCTGAACTTTTTGCCGTCGGCGCGCACTGCCATATCGATCGCCTCGGTCCGGAACGAAAAGCCGCCGCGACCGACCACAACATTCTTTTTCGTGTCGATGAGGATCGGGTCCGCCGCGCCGATTCCATTCCGCACGGTGAAGGCGATCACGCCGCAGTTGATCTCGACCGGCTTCTTCAATTTGTCCTCGAACAATTTCTGGACGAAGGTACCGACGTCGAGTTCGGCAAGCTGGATGTTGCGCGTCCAGAAACTGCCTTGCGGCAGGACAAAGGCGATCCGCCCGTTCGAACTCGCGAGCGACTGGCGCAGGCTGTCTCCATGGCCAACCATTTGGATCCGCCCGCTGACCATGCCGGTCGTCCCCGATTCCTCGACGCCAAACCGCGCGAGCAAGGTTCCGAGCCGCGTCGGCGACAGACGGATGTCATAAGCCGTGCGCACGACGGCGGGTCGCGAATCGATCGAAATATCGCTCGCCACCTTACCGCCCCCGAGCAGGAAGGTCAGCGGCTTCATTTCCATCAGCCCGCGCTTCAGCGACAGCGTCAGATCGACATTGCTGACCGGAAAACTTTTCGCCCGCACCCGCGCAACCTTGTATCGCAAATCCGCGTCGAAGCGCTTTAGCGCATCGGCGCGCAGCGGTGAATCGGGCAGCACGCGCGGGCGGCCGCCAACGGTCTTGATCGTCCCGCCCGTCCCCATCTTGTCGAGCCGGTCGACCTCGTAGCCGATGAACGGTCCGGCATCGATGATATTGAGCGAGCGCGTCGTGAGGTCGGCCTTCAGATACACCCGCCCTTTGGGCTGGCTGACCGAGAGCGCACCCACAAGGTCGCTGTCGCCGAACACGCCCTTGATTCTGGTGAGCTTCCAGACCTTGTCCTCATAGGTCAGCGCCGACGTGACGCGGTAACGGCGCGTATCCGGGATCGCGACGCCCAAGAAATCGAACAACCGCGACAAATTGCCCCCGCGCGCCTGCAGGGCGAGATCGGCACCTTCGAGTTCGGTCGGTCCGGGGAGCGTGCCGGCGACATCCAGCGTGTTGCCGAGGCCCGTCGCATGGAGCGTCAGCGTGTTTTTGCCGCCCGCGATGGTTTCGTTCGGCGAAGCCAGTCCACCGGTGATGGTGAAGGGCTGCGCGTGCATCGTCCCGCGCCCCGAGAAGCGGATCGTGTCATTGATCCGGCTTTCTGTCGCCTTCACCGTATCGAAGTCGACATCGGCGAACAGCCGCAACCGGGGGTCGCGATAGGTGAGCCCGCTTTTCGTAAACGCCGCGCGCTGGACCCGCGGCAGTTCGAGCGGCTCTGGCGGCTGGTCCGGGTCGCCGAAGGTCCAACTGTTATGCTTGTTGCCGCTGTCCCATTCGAGCGCGACGTGCGCGCGATCGAGATCGGCGAAGCGGAGGATGCGGTCGCCAAAGATCAGCGGCAAGGTCGCGACCCGCGTCTCCACCCTCTTTGCCGTAAAGAACTGCTTCTCCTGCGCCCACTCGGGGTTCGCGATACTGATGTCCTCGGCATAGAATTTGACATTGAACGGAGCGAAATAGAGCTGGAAATCGCCCCCGATATCGACCTGGCGTTCGAGCTGTGACGTCGCGAACCGCTCGAACGGCCCTTTGAGAAAACGGCCCTTGGTGATGAACAGGATCAGCCAGATCGCACATAATATCAGGATAACGATAACCATGGTGCGGATTGCGATCCGCACCGGCTTTGGACGCCGTGAAAGCCACGCGGGATTCCAGGTCGTCCGCGCCCAACGCTTGGGGCGTTCCGCCCAATGAGAGGTGGCGGGACTGGCCGCCAGGCCCGTCCGACCGGAGCGCTTGTCCATGGACCACCAATCCGCCCCACGCCATAACGTTCCTTCCGGCGCCCGCCATCGCACGACGTGCCGCCCAATCATGCAGACGGATGGCGCAACGCTCCCTGCAGGAGGCTAGGCGTTGGCGATCGACTTCAAAATGTCGTCGGTCGACTGGCCGGTGAGCGTCTTCGCAATCTCGCCGACCAGAACGGCCCTCAAGGCCTTGTGATAGAGCTTGCGCATCTCGCCGAGCGTGCTGGGATCGGCGATCACAACAAGCGACTTGATCTTGTTCGACAGCACTGCGGTGTTGAGCGCGGTGTGACAGACGCGGCATGGCCGGCTTCTTCGTTCTGGCGCGGCGTGTCACCCTGTCCGGCATTATGCGCAGCTTCATCGCTCGTTGGCAGGTCGACGGCGTTCAGGCTCGGCTCCTGTTCGGTGCCGCTGTTCCGAAACAGCTGAAACTGGGTGCCGTCGGCGACGGCGACATGAGAGCCGGTGGGAAGTTGCATTGAAATCTCCAGGGGAAATGAGGGCGGCGCCTGCCGCCGCAAGAATGCGCCCATCAGATGCCGCGCTCCGCGAGCGACCAGCGGATCGGACCCCAAACGCAGGGCATCATCTTGCCGTCCTGTCCGTTAACGGTTCGGCGAGGGCCCGGCACGGTGCGGCGCGTTCAGGCCGGAGAGCGAACGTAACGCCCTTCAACTCCTGTGTCGCTCGCCTATATTACGCCTATGACCGACCAGCCCCTTCGACTGGGCCGGCGAACCTTGATGATATCCGGTGCAGCTGCTGCGGCCGGCGTGCTTGCGCGCTCGACGGCAGGACCGCTTGCAGGCCCCGTGCCGGTCCGCGAGACCGTCGCGTTACCGCTACCGCGCCCGGACACGCAGACGATCAAGGACGCCGCGCTCGATCCGCAGCTTCTGCGCAAAGCGCTCGCAGCGCTCGACCGCCATGCAAAATCGATCCGCCATCGTGATCGCATCGCGATCGTCGATTTTTCGGCGCCGTCTTCGGAACCTCGGCTTCATTTCCTCGACGTTGAAAGCGGCCGGGCGTCGCGCCTGCTCGTCGCGCATGGTAGCGGGTCCGATCCGCACCACACCGGCTATGCCGAACGCTTCTCGAACGCATCGGGCTCGAATGCGTCGAGCGAGGGCGCATTCGTGACCGGCGACTATTATGTCGGCAAGCATGGCCGGTCGCAGCGCCTCGCCGGTCTCGACCCGACGAACGATCATGCGATGGAGCGTGCGATCGTCATCCATGGCGCGTGGTATGCGAATGAGGACATGATCGCCGCGCATGGCAAACTGGGCCGCAGCCAGGGCTGCTTCGCGGTCGGCGAAACCTGTCTGAAGACGATGTTCGATCATCTCGGCACGGGCCGCCTACTATACGCGGCACGCGCGTAGGACATGCACAGAAGAAATAACTGCGCATTCCCTCCGTAACCGGAACGCTCCCCTGCACTCCCGGGTTAGCTGTCTAAGCCCCCTGAGGAGAATTATGTGCGTTACGGTGTGATTGCCTGTTCGTTGCTCGCCCTGTCCTTCTCGCTTTCCGGATGTAATTCCTCCTCAAACTCCTCCCAATCGGGCGTAACCGCCGAAAATGCCCGCTGGACCGACGCGACGGCCAAACAGCTGCGCGAGGCGATCGATCGCCGCGCCGCGCACGGGCTCGACCGGATGCGCTTCGAGGTGCCCGCGAATACCGAGGATCAGGCCGCGCTCACGCAAAGCGCGCTCGGCTACGCCGCCGCACTCGCCCGCGGCGCGTCCGATCCTGCGAAGCTCAGCGACATCTACACCGTCCCGCGGCCGGCCCCCAATCTCAAGACTGGCCTCGCCGAGGCGCTCGCCAAGGGCAAGGTCGACGACTGGCTTTCCGGACTCGCGCCGCAGGACGACACCTATCGCGCGCTCTCGAAGGCCTATCTCGCGCTCCGCAAACAGGGCGACGCCCCGGCGGCGGCCATCCCCGACGCCCCCAAGCCGCTTAATCCCGGCGCGAACGATCCGCGCATCCCCGCGATCGCGCGGCAGCTCGTCGCGTCCGATTATCTCGAGCGACCGGCGGCACAAAGCGAGAGCTATGACTCCGAAATGGTGAACGCCGTGCGCCGCATGCAGGCCGATTATGGCATCAAGCCCGACGGCGTGATCGGGAAAGAGGCGCTTGAGATTCTCAACCTCTCCGACAGCGACCGCGCGCGGACGCTCGCGGTCGCGATGGAGCGCATGCGCTGGCTCGACCGAAATCCGCCCGCCACCCGCATCGACGTCAATCTCGCCTCGGCGCGGCTCGCTTATTGGCGGGATGGCAAGCTCGCGGACACGCGCAAGGTCGTCGTCGGAAAGCCCGAGACCGAGACGCCGCAGCTCGGATCGCCGATCTACCGGCTGGTCGCGAACCCGACCTGGACCGTCCCGCGCTCGATTCAGAGCAAGGAGATCGCAGGAAAGGGCTCTGCCTATCTTCGCCGCAACAATATGATGTGGAAGGACGGCTGGATCGTCCAGAAGCCGGGACCGAAGAATTCGCTGGGGCTCGTGAAGTTCGACATGCAGAACGAGCATCAGATCTACCTTCACGACACGCCCGCAAAGCAGCTGTTCAGCGAGGTCCAGCGTCAGCGCAGTCATGGCTGCGTCCGCGTCGAGGATGCGTTGGGCTTCGCGGCGATGCTCGCGAACGATGAGGGCATATCGGCCGAGTGGGAGAAGGCGCGCGCCACGGGGAAGGAAAGCTTCGTTCCGCTACCCAAGGCGATACCGGTGCGCCTGACCTACCACACCGTCCTGTTCGACGACGCGGGCGAGCCCGTGATCCGCGCGGATCCTTATAGCTGGAACGACCGCGTGTCGGCCGCGCTCGGTTTCCCCGCCAGCAAAGGTCATCGCCTCCGTCCATCGGGGTCGGACGTCGGGCCCTGACCGGGTCAAGACATCGCGGGAAAGCAGCGAACACGGGATCCCGCAGGCGTGATCCTACCAAAAAAAAGCGCCCGCCCGGGAACGGGCGGGCGCCAGATGAAGATATCTGTCCTCGCGGGAGGAAGAGCTCTTCTGGGTCGCCCGGTGCGGATAGGGCGACTAGCGGCGCCGTGATTGTATCGAAGCGCCAAAAAAGACGGACGGTCACTTATCGAACCGGCTCGCACCGGCCTCTACAATCCGAGACGGTCCCAGAACTCCTTCGCGGTCGGCCGCCGCGGCTTTTCGCGCTCGGCCGGCAGCTCGTGCCGCCACGACGGGTGCGGCAGCGGCGGTCCAACGCGGTCATATTTTCCTTCGGGCTTCCGCTCACCGCTCATCGTCGACTCCTCGCGATGCTGAACCTTCTGACAAGGCTCAAGTTCCCTTCCAAAAAGGATTTTTCGGGAGCGAGAACGAGCTGACGAAACTGCGGACACGAACGCAAACGTCCCGTCTCCGATCGCTTGCCCCTACACGGCCGTCGCCGTCAGAGACCCGCTTTTTCGAGCGCTGCGACAAGCTCGCTATCGACCTCGGCGATGGCACCTTTCGGCGACAGGCGATTGAGCAGCGTCTGCACGCGCGTCTGCGCGACCTGCAATGTCTTGTGCCGTACCTCGCGGGTCCGGTTGGTCCGCCACGAGCGGCTTTCGCCGAGCAGCACCGCCCATTTCGCCTCTTCGGCCTCCAGCACGGCGAGCGCGAGACGGACGCCGTCGCGCTGGCCGCGAGCATAATCATCACCCACAGCCATTCTCCAGGATCGTCGCATGGCGGTGCAGCAGCGAAGCGCGCACTTGCCTATCGCACGGCAGACTTGAGGCGCGACACAACATCCTCGTCGCGGATACGGCGCCAGCGCGCCTCGACAAAACTGTGCACGCCGAACAGGAACAGGCCGGCGGCGACGAGCAGATAAAGCCATTTGTTCTCGGTGAGCGAGGACAAGGCATCGCCGAGGCCCTTGACCTCGCCCGCCGATCCGAACCACCCCGCCTTGACGAGCGAGATGCCGATTACTGCGAACACCACTGCGCGAGCCGCGAGACCGGCGCGTCCAACGGGTACGACCCATGACGGCGCTCCCGGCGCGAGGTCGCGCATGAATTCGGTGGTCCAAGCCTTGGTCGCCTGCTGAGCCGCCGCCGCGACAAAGGCGAGACCGATCAAACCGAGCAGAGTCCCGCCCAGCGGCATATCGAGCAGCATGCCTGCGGCCTCCTTTTCGCGCCCGCCGGTCGAGGCCTCGCCCGAGGCCAGACGCGCGGCTGCCCAGGCGAGCACAAAATGGGCAAGCCCGCTTGCGGCATAACCGATGCGGGTCGCGATGCCCTTGGCATCACTGCCCTTGCCTTCGCTGTCGAGCGCGGCGCCATACAGCCTGTACGCGCCATAGAGCGCAAGCCCCGCGGCGAGCAGCAGGAGCAGCAGCGTGCCCGCCGGCATGTCGCGAACCGAGCTGAACACGCCTTGCGGACTGGCGTCCGAAGCACCCGCGCCGGTCAGGGCAAAAGCGGCAAGAAGACAATAGACGACGCCCCGCGCGCACCATCCGGCGCGGGCGAAGGTCTCGAGGTGCCTCAGTCTGTTCATCCTGCCTGCTCCCATAATGGTGATGCAGCTCGAACGTCCCGCTCGTGCCGTTGTTCCGGTGCGCATTGCGGGCAAGCAAGCGACCAGCAATTGCTGCAGAAAGATCTCGCGGAACAAGAAAAGGGCGCCGGAGACCGGCACCCTTGACCCTGCCCTTTAGGGGAGGCAGGCTTATTTCTTCTGCGTGTCGCCGACGCCGCTTTCGGACGGAGCGATCTCGCCATTATCGTCCATGGCGTTCGCCTTTTCCTCGCCCTTCTCTTCGACGATATCGGCCTTCTGCTCCATGGCCTCCTTCGCGGGACCCTCGGCCATTGCGTCGGCCTGGTCGTCGATGGCTTCAGCCTTGGCTTCGGCCTGGTCTTCCACCTTGTCGGCAGCAGGGCTCTGGCAAGCACCAAGCGCGAGAGCGGAGGTGGCGGCAAGACCGATCAAAAGCTTTTTCATGATGTCACTCCCTATTTGAACCAGATCGCAAACGCAGGTCGCGGGATTGGGTTGCACGCGGCGCAGGTCGAAGGGAGCGGGCCGGGCGAAGGGAAAAACCTATAGGCGGGTCGCGCGAAACTTCGCGTCCAGTGTGTTCAGCGCGGTCAAGACGAGTGAGCGAAGGCTTCGGCTACAAAATCTCGCCCAAGGCGCAGGCCCACGGGATCGACGCTATGCGCGACACCATAAGCGATGTGCGTCGTCACATCGATCCCGAGACGTTTGAGCTCGCTCTCGGACATATGGAGCGCGGCAATCGGCACCACCGGATCCGCGGTTCCGTGCACCAGAAGGACCGGGGGTTTGGGGAGAGCGTCATGCCCCAGCCCGAGCGTGCCGGCGAGCATCCCCGAATAACCCACGATGGCTGCGACTCCGCGCGGCCGGCGCAGCCCGACGTGGAGCGCCATCATCGTCCCCTGGCTGAAGCCGACCAGCGCAAGATCGGCCTCGGTCAGACCATATTGCGCCAGCTTGCGGTCGATGAAGGCGTCGATTGCAGGCGCTGCAGCGGCCGCACCTGCGGCCAGGGCAGACGGCGCAAAACCCGATAAGCCCCACCATTGGTAGCCCGCGCCCATCATCCCGCAGTGCTGCGGCGCGTGCGGCGCGAGGAAAAGAGCGTTCGGCATCGCGTTTGCCCAGGCCGGAGCCAGCGAGATCATGTCGGAGCCACTCGATCCGAAGCCGTGCAGCAACAGGACGATCTTCCTTGGCGGCTCTCCGCTGCGCGGCTTCAGGCTGGCGCCGTTGACAATCTTCTCCACAGATACCGCTCTCATCCCTCACCGCGACACAATATGCCGCGCTGCTCTGTGCATGCGCGAAAGCGCAAATCCTGGCCAATGAATTCCAGCCGCGCGCGCGTTAAAGCAGAGCTTGCGAACATTGCTTCGCGGGGCACTTGGCCGCTGGCGCGTCCAGAAGCAGGCACCCCTACCCGTCCCGGCACGCAGCGCTGCCGCTATACCCCATGTGAACGGTCCATTCAGACCTGATTGCCTCGCGGGTACGTAACCCGCTCGCAGGGTCGAACCTTGCTTCGATCCGTTTCACAAGGAATGGCACGATGAAAAACAGAATATTAACCGCGGGCCTGATTGCAGCAATCATGATCCCGGCCGCCGCCCAGGCGCAGACGCGCGAAATCGAACGCGACCGGCGCGAAGCGCGCGAAGAGCGTCAGGAATATCGCGACGCGCAGCGCTATGGCGATCGTGACGATGTTCGCGAAGAGCGCCGCGAGTATCGCGACGCCCGTAAGGATTATCGCGAGGAAGTCCGGGATTGGCGCCGTGACACGCGCTACCAGAATTATCGCGCGCCGTTCCGCTATCAGCAGTTCCGCGAGGGCTCGACGCTCCGACCGAACTATTACGCGCCCAACTATCGCATGCGCTATGACAGCCGCTGGGGCGTCCCGCAGGCGCGCGGCAATCTGACCTATGTTCGTCACTACGACGACCTGTTGCTCGTCAACCAGCGCAACGGCCGCGTTGTGAAGGTCTATCGCAACCATTTCGACCGCGGCCGCTAAAGGCACGCGATCGATCGCTGGAATGCGCCAGCCGAGAAGGGTCGCCCGCAGGGGCGGCCCTTTTTCTGTGGCGGGGAAGACAGAACAATGGCGCCGGGAACGCAGCACGGCCTCGCGGGTTCGGTCAGCCATGCCAATTTACTTTTTTAACCTCCACAGCGACAATGCGCTGAAAGTCAGCGACAAGGAGGGACCGAGCTCCGCGACCTTCGCGCCGCTATCGCCTACGCGGTGCTCAGCGCCCGGTCGCACGCGGCAGACGATGTGCTGCGCGGTCAGTTCAAATCGGACGATCGGATCGAGATCGTCGACGAGGCGGGCAGCCCATTGCACCGGGTTCGGTTCGACGATGCGATCGGGCTCTGCTCGTAAAATATCGATCCGCACCGGATTGCCTGCGAACGCGGCGCGCTTATAGGCGAGGTCGCGGTCTGCCCGCCATCGTTCCACCAGTCGCCGCAACAGCGCGCGGCACCGCCGATAAAAGGAATATCCTGTGAGCGAAGAAATCGAATGGTGGGACTATGACGACGCGGCCGAGATGGCGGCGGCCGTCGCGGGCGATATCGGCTTCATCATCGACAGCGCCATCGAGGCCCGCGGTAGCGCGGTGATCGCACTCGCCGGCGGAAAGACCCCCATTCCGATCTATGAGAAGCTCGCAGTCTCAAAACTGGACTGGAAGCGTGTGACGATCGTCCCCGGGGACGAGCGCATGGTCCCGCTCGGCGATCCGCTCAGCAATGTGACGGTCCTCGCGAAATATTTCCTCCCCAAGGGCGCCCGCGTCATGCCGATCGTTCCGAACGCGACCGGAGACTATAAAGCTGCGGGACGATCCGCCGACGCGCTGATGCAAGACCTCCACTGGCCGCTCGATCTCTGCCTTCTCGGCGTGGGGAGCGACGGGCATGCCGCCTCGATCTTCACGGGCCCCGACTTCGAGGAAGCCGTCAATGGCCCCAAAGAGCGCCGGGCCCTCGGTGTGCTGCCGGACCCGATGCCGTCGGACGCCCCGGTGGCGCGCGTTACGCTGAGCCTCGCCGCGATCACGACAGCTCGTGCTCTCATGATCGCGGCGACGGGCGATGCGAAGCGCGCCGTAATCGAGACCGCGATCAAACAGGGACCGGCCTCGCCCTATCCGATCGGCCGCGCGCTCGCCGGCACGGACCTGCCGGTCGATATCCATTGGGCGCCCGCCTGAAGCGGCGGCACGCATCATTGCATCGTCGGGCTCCCACAGGGCCATGACCGCCACCCAGGCCTCGGGCAGATAGTCCTCCCAGAGCGGTTTTCCATCCATCGTCGCGCCGGGCGGGTGTCCGTCCAGTTCACACATCGCGCTGGCGACCCGTTCCAGGCCATTGCTCGTTCGTTGACAATATACCGAATGCGCGCCGATACCGACCCGCTTTCATGCGCGGCTTGGCAGCATCAGCGCCGTGTTAAGCGCCTCTTATGCTCGATCGCCGCAAGGATGAGCTCGGCGCGTGAGAGCTGGCCGAAAAGCCGGAAGAACTGGGGGTGCCTCATGTCTTCGCCGCGGTTCAGGGTCAGCCAATCGGCCGCTGCCGTCCAATAGGGCAGGCGGCCGCGCAGTGTCGCCGCGATCGCATCAAGGTCGGCGGTCGGATCGTTCAGCGTCTCGCCGCGCCGGCTCAGCTCCTCTTCGACCGCAGCGAGCTGGTTGCGCGAAAGAAGCGGCCAACGGTCGTGAAAGCCATGCCAGTCCGGTACCGCGACCGACCAGGGAACATTCTCGACGACCCAATCCGCGATCTCCGCCACGCGTTCGCGCCGGCTACGGGCGTCCGCGATGTTCGAGACGGCCCGAACGGGGATCGCCCGATCCTGCGATGTCTGTCGAAGATTAGTCACGGCGCCATTGTCCCCATAATGCCCGGTTAAGTTCGCGTGAGTTTGAACGCAGCTTCCCGACCACCGCGGTCATGGCGACAATGATCGCGATCAGTCCGCCTGCTATGAACCATGGCGTATCGATGACGGTGCCTTTCCGTATGAACCCCGCATCGCTACGCGCGGCGCCGCCAAAAGCTGCATCGTCGGCGGCCGCACCGCTTTGCAACTTGGGTTGCGGTCACAAAAGCTGTCGGTAAGCCGATCTCGAACAGGCGCATTACACCTCTGGCCGGGTATAAGCGGACACTTCGTGACCGTACGATCCGTGGCCCCTTGTTTCACGGCACGGCGTGATTGGTACGCTGTGACAGACCAATCTGGGGCCTTACTTCCAATCCCTTTCGCCAACATCCGGTGGCACCGACATTTTTTTCGGGCGGGATGTCACAGCTGCGGAATCCCGCTCGTCAGGCATGGCGACGCCGATATCGGCTCGCAGCCCTTCCAACGGACAATCTAAGCTTCCCTGGCAATAGAGGGCCAATCGACGCTTATTCCTCTGAAGTGCGTCGCAGATCCTTCGCCTGCACCCTCAATGTCATCGAGGCGCGCATTCCCGGACGCGCTTCCGTATCGTTGACGACGCTGTATCGAACATCCGCTTTGTTGGTACGAGCCAATGCATCTATCAGTTTCGTGCCGAGACCTGTCCCTTGGACGGTGCCGTTTGCTGGCATGCCGGGGCCGTCGTCCTCTACGCTCAGTTCAATTTCCTTATCCCCCGTTTGGCGGAGACATAGGCGAATCTCCCCGTCCTCGGCGTCTCCATAGGCATATTTGCAAGCGTTGCTGACCCATTCGTTGGCGATCATGCCGAGCGCCACTGCCTTGTCGGTCGACAACCGGATCGGATCGATCTTTGCCACGACCGTGCGCCGCGCACTACCAGTCGACCAGGTCGAGCCGATATCGTCGGCGAGCCCGGCCAGGTAATCGTCCATTGCGACGAATTCGACGTCGTCGGTAGTGTAGAGACGCCTGTTTACCTGCGCGATCGTCGCAATGCGCTGCTGCGTCTTCTGGAGCGCTTCACGTGCACCCGCGTCCGCAAGGCCCTTCGACTGCAGCGCAATAAAGGACATGACCATCTGAAGATTGTTGGCGACGCGGTGGTTGACCTCCTTGAGCATCGCCTCGAGCCGCGCATTGCTCGCGCGAAGTTCGGTCTCGGCAAGCTCGCGTGCCCGGCGAAGCTGGGCGCGCTCGAGAACCTGCGAGAACGTGCTGGCGAGCAGGTCGAAGAATTCCTCGCCAACCGACTTCGCGACATAATCGTCGGCGCCAGCTTTAAGGGCTGCGACTGCAACGCGGCTTTCTTCAGAGCCTGTGACGTAGACAATTGGAGGGCAATCGCGCAGCGCGCGCAGTGCCTCGATCGTCGCAAGACCGTCCTGTCCCGGCATATAATGATCGACGGCGATGAGATCAAAATGCGTCGTCTGCGCCATTGTGACGCCCTCGCCGCCGCTGGCGGCAAGGCTGACCTTGAGGCCTTTTCGGCCGAGCGCGCGCGAAACGAGGCGTCTGATGCCCTCGTCATCATCGATGTAAAGGATATGCGGTGGCACGCGTCTCAGATGGGATCGGGGTCGGGAACCTGGATTACCGACAGGAAAAGGCCAAGCTGGCGGATCGCATCGGCGAAGTTCTCATAGTTCACCGGCTTGGTGATGTAAACGTTACAGCCCAGATCGTAGCAACGCTGAATCTCGACCTTGTCGTCGGTCGTCGTCAACACCACGACCGGCGTGCGGCGAAGCGGGCTGTCGTCGGCTTTCAACTTGGCGAGAATATCGGTGCCGCTCATATCGGGCAGGTTCAGGTCGAGCAGGACGAGCGCGGGCCCGTTGCGTACGGGACCGTCCTTGCCATCATAAAGAAACTCGAGCGCCGAGGTGCCGTCGAGAAAATGATGGATCGTGTTCGAGATGCCGGCGCGGCGGATATTTTTCTCGATCAGTCGGGCATGGCCTTCGTCATCCTCGATCATCACGATATTGACTGGCTTTTGGTCAGGCATCTTCGTTCCCGCTTGCGTACTCGGTCGGCAGGATCAAGCGAAAGGTCGATCCTTCGTTCAACGCCGACTGCAACTCTATAAATCCGCCGAGGCGATATGCGAGCGCACGGGCATGCGCAAGCCCGATCCCCTCGCCCGGCTGGTCCTGCACGCCCGAACGGCGAAAGAGATCGAACACTCGCTCATGGTCACGCGGATCGATGCCGCGGCCATTGTCGGTCACCGCAACGACCGCGCGGCCGTGCTCTATCCCCCCGCTCACGCTGATTATTCCCGGCCTTCCCGGCAGAAGGTATTTCAGAGCGTTTTCGACTAGATTGGATAGTATCTGCTCGACCGCAACGCGGTCGTTCACAACGGTTGGCAGTGGGTCGATGTCAACCTTCGTGCCGGTTTCTTCGATCCGGTGCTGCAGGCTCTCGACAATGCCCCGGACAACGGAGGTCAGATCGAGCACCTCGGGAGTAAGCGTACGCCGGCCCTGCCGCGACAGGTTGAGGATAGCATTGATCAGCCGGTCCATCTTCTGCGTCGAACTGCGAATGAAGCCGATCGATTCGGGCAAATCCTCTTCGATCGCGAGTCGCGTGACGCTGTCGGGCGCCTGCCAGCCCTCTGCATCGCTCTTCGCCAGATAGCCTGCGATTGCCTTACGCGCGGTCTCGAGCTCGGCGGTGAAGCCCATGACGTTCACGAGCGGCGAGCGCAGATCGTGCGAGACGATATAGGCAAAGCGCTGGATTTCGTTATTGGCGCGCTGGAGCTCGGACGTGCGCGCGTCAACGAGATATTCCAGCCCGAGGTTAAGACTGTGAAGCTCTTCCCGCGACTCCCTGAGCTCGACCAAGTTGCGCCGGACGAGCCAGAGCGTGACCGCTGCAACAATTAAGATCAGCAGTCCGGTGGCGATCAAGATCGCGCTGAATAGACCCTGCGTGCGCTTCTGGTTCGCCTCGCGCGCCCGCAACAGCGCCAGCTCGTCGTTCACCATTTCGCTCACGACATCGCGCGCTGCCCGCACATTTGCGACGGCAGCGTCGTTGGTAAAATCGGCCAGCATGCGCTCTCGCGCCGTTCCGCTGAGCCCGACAGACTTGCGAAAATTACCGCTATACGCGTCGAGCAACGCGCGAAGACGGTGGACGCGGGTCTTCTGCTCCGGATTGTCAGCGATCAGCTTGTCGAGTTCTCCAAGCTGGCTGCGCGCGGCGCGCTCGGATTGAGAGACCAGATCGGTGAACAAGGGATTGCCAGTTAGGAGCAGACCCCGTCGCGCGGTTTCCATCCGCTCGTTCGCACTCGCAAAAGATCCGAGGCTGGCCTCGACCGCGAGCGTGTGCGCAACCATGCGCGCATCTTCCTCATTCTGTCGTTGAACCCAGAAAGCCGCCGCCGCCGCTGCGAGCAAGGCAAGAAAGCCGACCGAGAGCAACAGGATGATGAGCCGGTTGGCGCGGGCGTCGCGCCCGAGTGACGCCATCTTTTCTGAATTCATGAAATGTTCGCGTCCTCGTTAGATCTGCGATGACCTATGGAAGACTTCATGCCCGTCCCCGGCGCAGCCTGCAAGCGAGGCGACGGCACCCTGTCTGGAGGATTTCGAGCTCGAGCCTCGGTGACGGAGGCCGATCCGCCATTCCAAACGGCCGAGCTCTCGACTACGAGACGTAGGTCGCTTGCCTTGCTCAAAGAAAGTTCTCTGCATCTGGCCGATTTCGGACTGTCGGCTTACGGAAGAAAAACGTGAAGAGCAGACTATGAAAATGTCTGTCGCGACCTCGGTCAACCGTCGGCGTCGCGTTGACCATATTGTCTGAAGGCTCCGATAATCCGGTCCATCTCGATAGCGTCGAGCAGCTTTGGACCACCGATCGCAAGTGTCCCGCAATACACCGCCGCCTGTTCCTCGATCTCCTCGGCAATCGCCATTGCGACCGGAAGTTTGGGGCCCAGCGCGATTAGGCCGTGATTGGCCATCAGGCACGCGAAACGCCCGTCGAGCGTCCGCGCGACGCCCTCGGCGAGTTCCTCGCTGCCGAATGTCGCATAGGGCGCAACCGGAACGCTCGGGCCACCGCTGACCGCAACCATGTAATGCAGCGGCGGAATCTCGCGGTGCGCACAAGCCAGGATCGTCGAATATCTTGCGTGGCAATGCACGATCGCATTCGCGTCGGGCCGCCGCCGATACAGGCCCATATGCATTTGCCATTCGCTCGACGGGCGTGCCGATCCCGCCGCCACGCTTCCGTCGCCATCGACATAAACCATCAAGTCGGCGGTCAGGCGGTCGGGCGTCACGCCCGAGGGGGTGACAAACATGCCCGACGCGAAACGCACCGAAAGATTGCCCGATGTCCCGCGATTGAGACCGCGCGCGTCGAGCGAGCGCATCGCATCGACAAGCTGCTGCCGGGCTTCGTCTTCGGTCATCAATCCTCTTCCCTTACCGGCGTATCGCGCATGAACGTCAGGGTCGTATCATAGCTTTCGAGTTTGCCCAGCGTGCCGACGCCGAGCGCGACCTGCGCCGCGGTGGCGACCCCGAAGCGCAGCGCATCGACGTGGTCGAGGCCGCGCGTGCGACCCGCGACATATCCCGCACACAGGCTGTCACCGCAGCTGGTGGTATCGACAGGATCGATCCGGTGCGCGGGAACGTGGATCTGCCGGTCGGGCAGAATGAGCAGCGCGCCGTCGCCGCCCATCTTGATCAGGCAGCCACCTGCGCCGCGCGCCATGAAGCGGCTGGCGCCCTCCACCGGATCGTCGGTCCCGGCCAGCGCGCGAACCTCCGCAAGGCTTGGCATGAACAGGTCGACATGCGGCAACAGGACATCGAGATCGGCCTGCGCCGCGTCCGAAGGCGCAATCAGATCGCACGATGTGAACACGCCGCGCGCCCGCGCCTCACGCAGCAGGTCGGCACCCTTCCCCGCCGCGCTCGGAAAGCCCACACCGCCCCAGTGGACGGCGGCGGTGCGGGCAAGCGCGGCGAAGACCGCATCGGTGACGGGCGCGAATATGCTCGCCCCCATCATATGCCAGTTCGGACGATCGCCGTTCGGGCGGATCGGCAGGACCGTGGTCGATGTCGGCCAAGCCGGATCGACAGCGAGCAAACTGGTATCGACCCCGACCGCGTCGAACATCGACCGGATCAACTGCCCCTGCGGATCGTCACCGACCGCCGAAGCGATTCCCGCGCGGAGGCCCAGCTTCTGCGCGACAAAGGCGGTTCCGCCCGCTGTGCCGGCGGGCGACAGAACGATCTTCTCGACGATTTGCCCCGTCTCGCCCTCGGGCAATGAGGCCACCGGATAGACCGTGACGTCGATCGTCGTGAGCCCGACGGCGAGAAGGTCGAGTTGCATGGTCAACCGGCCACGGCGGCCGCAAGCGCGACGAGGACCGGGTGCGGCTCGAGGTTGCTGCGTCGCTTCGCAAGCGCCGCAAAGGCGTCGCCTGCGGCCGTGACGGTCAGGTCGATGTCGGCATCGGTCATCGCAGCGCACAGGAACATATTATGCCAGGGATGCACATAGACGCCGCGTGCGAGCATTTCTTCCGCCCAGCCATAGCCAACGCGGAAATCGGGATCGTCGGCGAACATGATCTGCGGCATCTGGACAGGGCCGGTCTGGCGCAGCGTGAAGCCATGCTTCGTTGCTGCCGCATCCAGCCCCGCACGCAGGCGGTCGCCGAGGCGGACCATGTGTTCGAGATAGTCGCTCTCGCGGATGATCCGCAGCGTCTCGATCGCTGCTGCCATCGGGACGGCAGATAGCCAGAAGGATCCGGTCGCATAGATCGAACCCGCGCCTTCGCGGCAGCTGTCCGAGCCGAGCAGCGCCGAAATCGGATGACCGTTGGCGAAGCATTTTCCCCAGGCGCTCAGGTCGGGCTGAACGCCGAGTTCGCTCCAGCTGCTGCCGCGCGCAAGGCGGAAGCCCGCGCGGACCTCGTCAACGATCAGCATCGCGCCCGTCTGATCGCAAAATTCGCGGGCGCGGAGGGCATAGGCCGGCTCGGGCGCTTCCTGATCGATGAAGGCGTCGTGACGGAACGGCGATGCGAAGATCGCGGCGAGATCATCCCCCGCATCCGCGACCGCCGCTTCGAGACTCGCGACATCGTTATAGGCATAGGTGCGGACATGCGCCCGATCCTCCGCCACCGTGCCCGCGGGGACCGGCGTGCACCAGGGCGCGGCGCCATGATAGGCCCCCTTCGCGACGAGCACGATGCGCCGGCCCGTCTGCGCACGCGCGCTGCTCATCGCCATCGTCGTCGCGTCGGTGCCATTCTTGCAGAACATCGCCCAATCGGCATGGTCGACCATCGCCACCAGCGTTTCGGCGAGTTCGACCATCAGCGGCGACGGCCCGGTGAGTGTGTCGCCCACCGCCGCCTGCGCCCGCGCCGCCGCCTCGACACGCTCGTCGCGGTAGCCGAGCAGGCTCGGCCCATAGGCGCACATATAGTCGAGATAGCGATTGCCGTCGGCATCCCAGATATAGGCGCCCTCGGCCTTGCTGAAAAATTGCGGAAAACTGTCGGGCAGCATCCGCACCGATTCATGCCCATACATCCCGTTCGGGATCACTTTCAGCGCGCGGGCGCGTAGCGCCGCATCCTGTACTCGGCTCATATCCATCTCTCTTGTTGATCAGAATTTCAGGACGGCCTGGACGCCATAGGTCGCTGGATCATTGTAGTTGATCTGGTCCATGGTCACGACAGGCGAAACATAGGTGACGAAGCGCGTGCCGGTGATGTTTTTGCCCCACAACGCGAGTTCGAGATTTTCGTCGGGCGAGAGCCACGAGAGCCGGACGTTGGCGGTGCCATAAGGCTTCACGCGATTGGCCTGCACATTGTCGGGCGTCAGGAACGTCTCCGACTGGAGGCTGCCGTCGACGCGGAGACGCAGCGCGCTGTCGCCCGGAAGCGGCTGCGTAACCGAGAAACCGGCCGAGATCGCCACTTCGGGCGCGTTGACCAGCTTATTGCCCGAATAATCGTCCGCCGCGAGCGCGGTGAAATCCTTATATCGCGCGTGCAGCAGGCTCGCATTGACGAAGGCGTTGAAATAACGCGACGGCTGCGCCTGCAATTCGATTTCGAGGCCATAAAGCTCGGCATTGCCCGCGTTGAGTTTACGCTGGACCGGCAGCACGCCCGAGGTATCGAAAACGAACACCTGCAGGTCGCGATAATCATAATAGAAGGCTGCGGCATTGAAGCGGAGCGCGCGGCCGAGCAGGTCGCTCTTGAAACCCGCCTCATAGGCGTAGAGCTTCTCCGAACGGAACGGCTGGAGCTGCGCGGGATCGCTCGACGAACCGCCAGCGAAGCCGCCGCTGTTATAGCCCTTCGATGATGACGCATAGAGGAGCAAATCGTCGGTCGCCTGGAACGACAGCGCGGCGCGCCATGACAGATCCTTGAAGGTCTTCGAACCGGTGAAGTCGAGCACCGGCACGACGATCACGTCGTCGAAGAAGCTGTGAAAATCGAAATCGATGCTGTCGACCGAATAGCGCAGCCCCCCGGTCAGCGTCAGCCGGTCGGTAAGCTTGACGTCGGCCTGCGCAAAGGCGGCCCAGCTTTCGGTCTTCTGCGTATAGGGATAGGCGAAATTGCCGATCGAATTGAGCGGGTCGAGCGTGCCGAGCAGGTCGTCGGGATCGCGGAAGACGCGCAGGATGTCGAACGCGCTTTCGGTGACGAGCTTGTCGTGGAAATAATAGCCGCCGACGATCCAGTTCACCGTGCCGCCGTCCTTCGACTGAAGCCGCAGTTCCTGGCTATATTGCTGCGGCCGGTCGATATAGGTCGCGGTCAGCACATTGTTCGGGCTGGCATCGGTATCCTCGACCGTGCTGCGCCGGACCTGCTCATAGGCGCTGATCGAGGTGAGCGAGACGCCGCCCATATCGATGCTCGCGGTCAGCGACGCGCCGAACACATTGACGCGCTCCTGCCCCTCGATGTCATAATCGCCGGCATTGAGATCGCCGTCGGTGTCGGCATAGCCAAGGCCGTCGAGCGGCACGCCGTCGGCGAAATTCGGATTGCCCGCGAAATCGATGCCCGACCCGCGATGCTGGAACTGCCGAGCGCCGCCGCGGTTCTGCCCGCCGTGGACGATCGCGCGGATCAATATGTCGGAATTGGGGGTGAAATCGACGATCGCGCGGCCCGCCCACATGTCGAGATCGTTGAGCTTGTTGCCGGTCACGCGGTTGAGCAGCCAGCCGTCGCGGCGCAGATAGGTACCCGCGACACGCGCCTTCAGAACATCGCCGGCGATCGGCCCGCCGACGCCGCCTTCGATCTGCACCTCGTTGAAGCGACCGTATGACAAGGCCGCATTGGCGCTGAACTCGTCGGTCGGCTTGCGCGACGAGAAGCGGATCGCGCCTGCGGTGGTGTTGCGGCCATAGAGCGTACCCTGCGGGCCTTTCAAAACTTCGATGCCTTCGCTGTCGAAGACGTTGAACAGCTTGCCGGCGTTCGCACCGAGGAAGACGTCATCGACATAGACGCCGACCGCGCCCGTGGTGTTCGAATTGAAATCGCCGATGCCGACACCGCGCAGGAACAGCGAGGTCGTGGTCGCCGAGGTGCCGGCCTGCGACGAAAGGCCGGGAACGAGAATGGAGAGATCGCGGGGATCGCGGATACCGACTTCGGTGAGCGCGTCGCCGCTGATCGCGGTGATGCTGATCGGCACGTCCTGGATATTCTGTTCCCGTCGCTGGGCGGTCACGACGATCTCGCCGACCCCGTCCTGCCCCGCGACGGCCGAAGAAGATGAACCGGCGGGCTCCTGCGCCGCCGCAACCGCCGGAATCAGTGCCAGCAACGAGACCGACATCATCGCAAAACAGCGTTTCATCATCTTCCCCTTCTCCATTTTCGGATATTTATCCGATTTAGAGAGCAAGAGGTCGCGATAGAGTCAAGAATATTTCACATCACGGTCACCATAACCGGATAAAAGGTTGATTTGTTCACAGCCATCGGTGATGCGTGCGTTGTCAGGAGCATGCATGACCACAGGTGAAATGACCCGCGCCGAAATCCGCCGCCCGGCGCAGAAACGCAGCCGGGAGCGGTTCGAGGCCATCCTTGACGGGGCCGAGCGCCTGCTCGAGACATTGCCGCCTTCTGCGATCAGCATCCATGTGATCGCAGCCGAAGTCGGCATCTCGCCGCCGTCGATCTATCACTTCTTTCCCGAACCCCATCTCGTGTTCAGCGCGCTCGCCGAGCGGTATCTGAAACGGTTCGAAGCGGGGGTGCTGACCGAGGTACCCCAGGACGTCGAAAGCTGGCAGGAATTGCAGACGCTGCAATATCGCGCCGGGCAAAAATGGTTCAACGCGCATCCGGCTGCGCGCCAGGTCCTGCTCGAAGGCCCCGCCTGGTCATCCGACATCCGCCTGCAGGATCTCGACAGCAATTTCGTGACCGCGGGGCGCAGCATCGAATTGATGACGCAGATGTTCGTGATGCCCGAGATACCCGACCTGCACGACCGGCTGGTCGAAGTCATCGTGATCAATGATGCCATCTGGTCGCTGTCGATCCACCGCCATGGGCTGATCACCGACGAGATGGAGGAACAGGCTCGCCGCGCGCGCATTGCCTATTCCCGCACCTTTCTTCCCGAATATCTGCCGCTGCGTGCGGGCCGAAAGACCGCTCCTTGACCGGCCCGCTGTCGCCGGTCACGGGCCGGACGCTCGCCACCTCCATTCTGATCGGCTCTTGCGCGCTACTGGTGCTCGGCGTTCAGCCGGTTCTGCTCGGTGCGATGGTGCAGGAAGGCCGCATCGCCGAGGCGCAGGTCGGCAATCTGGTGACGATCGAGATGATCGCGATGGTCCTCGGATCGCTGGCCGGCATCGCCTTGCTCCGCAAAATGGGCGCGCGCGTCGTGATCGGCGTTGCCGGGATCGTCCTCGCCGCCATGAACCTCGCGATGGCGGGCCAGTCGGGCATGGCGGTCCTCTGCTCCTTGCGCGGAGTTGCCGGGCTAAGCGAAGGCGTGCTCGTGGCCTCAGCGCTTGTTTCCATTTCGCGCGTCGAGCGGGTCGAACGCGCCAGCGCCATCTTCCTCGCCGTCCAGACATTTTTGCAGGCGGCCGTTGCCGCCGCACTTCCCTTCGTCATCGCGGGCAGTTCGCGCACGGACATCGCGTTGCTGGCCCTCGCCCTCGCCGGCGCGATCGCCGCAGCGGCGGCCTTGTCGCTTCCACCGCTGCTTCAACCCGCCGCGCCGGATGGCGAACGCGGCGCCCTGACACGCGCCAGCCTCACCGCTCTTTTGGGAGCAGGTCTGTTCCTCGGCGCGATCGTCTCGGTCTGGAGCTATTTTGGCCTCTGGCTCATCCGCTATGGATACCCCCCGGCCTTCGAGGGCACCGCCGTGTCTCTATGCCTTGTCGCTCAAGTCGTCGGCGCGCTGGCCGCCGCGCGATTTGGCGAGCGCCTGCCAAACCGGCAGACGATTTCGGTCTGCGCTCTCGCCGGCGCCCTGTTGGTCGCCCTTTTCTTCGTGGGCCGCGACAATGCCACCGCAATCCTTGCCGTGAGCATCGCGTTCGGTTTTGTATGGCTCTTCACCCTGCCCTTCTTCGCCGGATGGCTGATCGAAATCGATCCCGGCCGCCGCGCGGTCCTTTACCTTACCGCCTTCCAGTTAGGCGGCGCGGCGGTGCTGCCCTCGATCGCCGGGGTGGCTGTCGGCAGCTTTTCGGTCGACGCTGCTATGATTTTCAGCGGCGCGATATTCCTCATGCTGGCGGCGGCGCCCTTGTTGAGCAAGTCCGCGATCCGGGACTAACGATCCGATTTGGCCGATAGCCGCCTGTCGGCATTGCGGATGAAGGGGGCGAAAGCGGACGCGAGCCGCCATTGGCTTCCCCGAATTTCTCCGGATCCGATCAGCTCTCGATGAATGCCGCCGTCATCCGTGCCCGGGAAGCAATCCTCCGAAGACCTGTTGTTCAACGCGGCGACCCTTGTCACTCGCCCGGCAGAACAAACCCCGGCCATCGCCGCATATAATATATGAAATCATCGCTGAGCCCCTCCTCACGCAAGTGCCCGGCCGCAACCGGAAGGTCGGGCGACCGATAGCCCGGGTCGCGGCGGACTCGTTCCGGGAAGTCGTGGCGCAATATGGCGGCGCGGCCGATGACGGCGAAGTCGCACCCGGCATCGAGCACCCACGCCGCATCTTCGGCGTCCATCACCTTGCCCGCCGCGCCCAGGCGAACATTGCCGCGCGGCAGGTCGGTGAAGAAGCTCATCAGCGAGCGGCCCCTGAACCGCTCATCCTCCGGTTCCTTGCGGACATCCCACAACGACATATCGAGAAAATCGATCTTGTCCTGCCGCAACACTTCGGCCGCCACATCGCGGATTTCGTCCAGCTCCAGCCCGAAACGCTCGGGCGAAAGCCGCAGGCCAAGCTGGAAATCGGGGCCCGTGACGGCGCGAATGCCGTCGATGATCTCGAAGATGATGCGCGCCCGGTTCTCGAGGCTGCCGCCATAACGGTCGGTCCGCCGGTTGCTCGCGGCAGACAGGAATTCGGCAAGAATATAACCATGTGCGCCGTGAACCTCGACGCCGTCGAAGCCCGCCTGTTCGGCGCGCCGCGCGCCAGCGATGAAATCGTCGCGCAGCGCCTCGACCTCGGCTTCGGATAGCGCGCGGACGTTGCGCTCGGGCACCTCCGACGGCGCGACCGGCGCCGCGATCAGTTCGGGCTCGGCCCGGCTCCCCGCGTGATGCAGTTGCAGCGACGAGAGCGAACCCTGCGCCCTGATCGCGGCGCCGAGCGCCGTCAGGCCTGCGAGATGGTCGTCGGCAAAGACGCCGAGCTGCCCCGTGAAGCCCTGCCCGACCGGCTGGACGTGCGAGGCGGCGGTCATCGTCATCGCGAAGCCGCCCGCTGCGCGCATCTCCAGCCAGCGATGCTCGTCATCCGACAACGTGCCGTCGGCATGGCTCTGCCGGTTGGTCAGCGGCGCGAGCATCAGCCGGTTCTTCATCGGCGCCCCGCGCGCCAGCGACAAGGGCTCGAACAGCCTTTCGGACGACATATCGCTCAACTCCATATGGGGACGCGGGTACCGGACCTATCGCAGCGTGAAGCCGCGATAACCGTCCGCCGCCGCGTCGGAACAGATTTCGCGATAGCGACCAAGCCCGCCTATGTAGACCGGAAAAGTGCGCGGCTTGCCCGGCACATTGGCGCCGGTGTACCAGGTGTTTGCGGTCGGATAGAGCGACAGCGATCCCAGCGTCGTCACCTTCTGCATCCAGCCGTCTTCGGCATCGGCATTTGCCTCGATCGAGCGCAGGCCGTCGGTTTTCATATGCTCGATACAGTCGCAGACCCAGTCGACATTCTGTTCATTCAGCAGGATAAAATTCGCCAGCGCCGACGGGCCGTTCGGGCCCGCGATGACGAACAGATTCGGGAAGCCTTCGATCATCAGGCCAAGATGTGAACGCCCGCCATCGGCCCATTTATCCTTCAGCTTGCGGCCATCCCTGCCCTCGATATCGATCGACAGCATCGCGCCGGTCAGCGCGTCATAACCGATCGCCGCGATGATGATGTCGACCTCGACCTCGCCCTCGGCGGTGCGGATGCCCTTTTCGGTGATCTCGACGATCGGATGCTCGAGGCAATCCTTCAGCGTCACATTGTCGCGGTTATAGGCTTCGTAATAACCGGTATCGAGGCACGGGCGGCGCGCAAAGATCGGGTAACCGCGCGGAGTCAGCCGGCGCGCGGTGTCGGGATCCTTCACCACGTCGGCAATCTTGCCGCGCACGAACTCCGCGACGACCTCGTTCGCATCGCGATTGGTGAGGAGGTCGGAGAAAAGGCCGAGGAAGGACAGGCCGCTGTGAGCCCAGGCATCCTCCATCAGCTTCTCGCTCTCGGCAGGCGTGACGCTGAACACGGGGCGGTGCGTGATCGGACGCACGCCGCCGGTCAGCGAGTGGCGCGCCGCAGCGCGCAGCCCCGGGTAATGCGCCTTGATGTGCGAGACATAGTCTTCGTCCAGCTTGCGGTTACGCATCGGCAGCGTGAAGCTGGGCGTCCGCTGATAGACGTAGAGATGCTCGGCCTGTTCGGCGACGACGGGGACAATCTGGATGCCCGACGATCCGGTGCCGATCACCGCGACGCGCTTGCCCTTCAGGTCGACGTCGTGATGCGGCCATTTGCCCGACAGATAGAGCTCGCCCTTGAACGTGTCGGCGCCGGGAATGTCGACCTGCTTTGGCACCGAGAGCGGGCCGGTCGCCATCAGGCAATAGCTCGCCTCATAGACATCGCCGCGATCGGTCTCGATCCGCCACAGCGCCGCCTCTTCGTCATAGTGCACCGCAGTCGCGCGCGTTTCGAAGCTGATGTCGCGCTTCAGGTCGAGCTTGTCGGCGACGAAGCGTGCGTAGGACAGGATCTCGGGCTGCGCCGCGAACTGCTCGCTCCACGTCCATTCCTGCTGGATCTCGTCCGAGAAAGAGTAGCTGTAATCGATGCTCATCACGTCGCAGCGCGCACCGGGATAGCGGTTCCAGTACCAGGTGCCGCCGACATCGTCGCCCGCCTCGATCAGATGGACGTCGAGCCCCATGCCGCGCGTGCGATGCAGCGCATACATGCCGCCAAAGCCCGCGCCGATGATCAGCGCGTCGAGACGACGGGGAGAGATTTCGGTATTTTGATCAGCCTGTTGCATGCTCTTCTTTCCGGGGAATGTCGGTTCTGGCGCGACGCGGCTCAGCCGGCGTCGATGCGCGCGCGGGCGATATCCATGCCGCTGCGATAATCGCTCTTGCCGCTCGCATGGCGCGGCAGGACGGCAACGCGGATGATCGTGCGCGGCTGTTTATAGGCGGCAAGGTCGTGCGACAGCACGGCGCGCAGCGCCTGATCGTCGGGCGCGTCGCCCGCCTCGATCAGCGCGGTGATGACGCTGCCCCATTTGGGATCGGGCAATCCGAAGACCATCGCATCGGCGACGCCATCGACGCGCTTTAGCGCCTCTTCGACCTCTTCGACAAAGACCTTTTCGCCGCCGGTGTTGATGCACATGCTGCCGCGCCCGAGCAGGCGGAAACGCCCGTCGGGCAGGCGTTCGGCCATGTCGCCGGGGACCGCATAGGCCTGTCCGTCGATCGTGCGATAGACGCTGGCGGTCTTTTCGGGATCGCCATGATACCCCGCGCCGAACGGCGGACGGCGTGCGAGCCAGCCCGAGCCGACTTCGTCGTCGGCGAGCACGCGGCCGCTGTCCTGATCGACGATCACCGTCTGCGGCCCCGCCTCGAACAGCCCGGTCGGGGTCGCGCGCTCCTTGTTGGTGATCGCATAGCCGAAGCCCGACGCCTCCGACGCCCCGAGGATGTCGAGCAGGGTGAGCTGCGGCAGCGCCTCGAGCAGTGCGCCCTTCACCTGTTCGGACCACATCAGCCCCGCCGACGAAATCAGGCGCAGCGCCGACAGATCCCAGCGCCCCGGATTGGAGAGCAAAGTGTCGGCCATCGGCCGCGCAAAGGCATCGCCGACGATCAGGATGCGCGTGACCTTGTGCCGCTCGGCTTCGCTCCACAATTCCTCGGCGCTGAAGCGGTCCGACGGAAGCAGCACCGCCGTGCCGCCGACGAGCAGTTCGGCAAGCGAGCTGTTGAGCCCGGCGCCGTGCATCAGCGGACAGGCGGGCATCACGCGCCCCGCCGCCCCTTTCAGCACCTGCGCGATATGATCGTCCATGCTCGCGGGCGTGGAGACCGCGACCGGCGATTCGAGCTGCGAGCGGCGCGCGTCGGCCGAGCGCCACATCACGCCCTTGGGCCGCCCGGTGGTGCCGCCCGTATAGAGAAGATAGCCGTCGTCGGGCGACCGCTGGATATCGAGCGGCGAGACATCCCCCTGCGACACGATGCCGTCATAGGCACCGTCGCTGCCGATCTGGACCGCATAGGTCAGATGGTCGATCGCGCCGCCGATCAGCGGCGCAACGACGGGACCGAACTCGTCCTGATAGAAAAGCCCCGCCGCCTGACAGTCGCGCAGGACATATTCGATCTCGGACGTCGTGTAGCGATAGTTGAGATTGACGTGCGTCAGTCGCGCTTTGAACGCGGCAGCCGCAATCTCGATGAACTCGGGGATGTTGCGCGCGAGGATCGCGATGCGCGCTCCGGCGGGCAGCCCCGCCGCGAGCATCGCGCGCGCCAGCCGGTTCGAGCGTGCGTCGAAATCGCCCCAGTAAGTGACATGGTCGCCGCGAATGATCGCCGGACGATCGCCCGGCACATGTGCTGCGGTCGCGTCCAGCAGGTCGCCGAAATTCCAGTCCATGACGCTAGCCCTCAGCGGCCCTGGAAGACGGGCGCGCGCTTTTCGACGAACGCCGCGACGGCTTCCTGTGCGTCGTAGGAGGTCGACAGCTTCGCCGTATTACCCTGTTCGTAGATATAGCCGTCGCGCAGCGTCATATTCTCGATCGTGCGCATGCTGTCCTTGGCATAGCGCGTCGCGAGCGGGCTCTTCGACGCGATCACCGCCGCCATTTCCATGCAATAAGGCATCAGCTCGTCAGCGGGCAGGCACGCCTCAATGATGCCGCGGCGATACATTTCGGCGGCAGGGGCGCGATAGCCGGTGAGCATCATGCGGCGCGTCAGCGAGTGCGGGACGATGCGCGAGGTGTGCTTGCCGCCGCCCATCAGGCCGACGTCGATTTCGGGCAGGCCGAAGACGGCATTTTCGGACGCCACGATGATGTCGCAGCTCGCGGCGAGGCCGAAGCCGGCGCCGAGCGCGGGGCCGTTGACCGCTGCGATAACCGGCTTCGCGCAATCGGCGATCGAATAGGCGACCTCGCGGACGACACGGTTACGGTTCCAGCGTTTGCCGGGGATCGACAGGTCGGGCCGATTCTTTAGGTCGGCGCCGGCGCTGAAGCATTTGCCTGCGCCGGTCAGCACCGCGACGCGCACATCGTCGCGATCGTTGAAGCTGTCGAACACATCGGTGAGTTCCTGAAGCATGTCCAGCGCGGCGGCGTTGACCGGCGCATTGTCGAGCGTGACGAGCGCGACGTTATTTTTGATTTCAGTGCGGATGCTGCTCATGATTATGTCTCCCAGTTGCCCGGGGTCATGGCATCGGCTCAACGGATCGGGCCAAGAAAGCCGCAAACCGGCCCGAAAATCTCATTCTGGATTGAATGCACCGTCGCGGAATCGCGATTGTGATTATCGCGCCCCCTTGGCGTGCCCGCATTGCTCTTCGCGCTCCGACACCGGAACGGGGGCCGCCGGCTCGTCATCGAACGGCAACAGGACTTAAAACCCGCGCACCCCTTTTAAGGCGAATCGCCAGTCAAAGGACGAACGGAAAGCGCGATTCACAGGGAGTGGACAATGACAACGCACCTCAGACTTCTTTTGGCGAGCGCCGGTCTCGCGGCCATGGCCATAGCGTCGCCCGCGTTCGCGCAGGAAGACGAGACGGCGCAGGACGAAGCGCAGCAGAACGACAGCGGCGGCCTCGGCGACATCATTGTGACCGCGACGAAGCGCGGCTCGGCGCAGAATGTGCAGGACGTTCCCATCGCGATCACCGCGTTCGGGTCGAACGAGCTCGACAGCATTCACGCGCGTTCGATTTCGAGCGTCAGCTACGCGGTTCCCAACGCCTCGCTCGAAAGCGTCGGCACGACCCCGGGCTATGCGAATTTCTCGATCCGTGGCCTCGGCATCAACAGCTCGATTCCCTCGATCGATCCGACCGTCGGCGTGTTCGTCGACGGTGTCTATCTGGGCGTCAGCGCTGGCGTGCTCTTCGACACTTTCGACCTTGAAGGCGTCGAGATCCTGCGCGGGCCGCAGGGCCTGCTGTTCGGCCGCAACGTCACCGGCGGCGCCGTCCTCCTGCGCACCACCACCCCTTCGAACCGCTTCCGCCTCGACGCCAAGGCCGCACTCTCGACCGGCCTCGAAAAGCGGGCGAGCATCTCGGTCTCGGGGCCGATCGCGGGCGATGTGCTCAGCGGCAAGGTCGCCGTCTACTACAATGACGACGACGGCTGGTTCCGCAACGACTTCGACGGCAAGAAGATCGGCGGCAGCGAAACATTGATCGTGCGCTCGGCTCTTCGCCTCCAGCCGAACGACAGTTTTGACCTTGTACTGCGTTACGAACATGGCCGCATCCGCGGCGACGGCCCGGCAGTGACCAATCACGGCCTCTTCCCGCGCGACAGCTTCCGTGTGAACCAGAATTACGCCGGCTTCGTCAAAACTGACTGGGATCAGGGCATTGCCGAGCTGAACATCGACACCGCCTTCGGCGACGGCAAGATCACCAACATCGCTGCCGTTCGCGCACTGTCCAATGACTCGGGCGCCGACGTCGACGGCTCACCCGCGACGAACCTGCACTCGCGCAACAATATCGCGCAGTGGCAGTTCAGCAACGAGCTGCGCTACGCCGGCACCTTCGGCGCGTTCGACGTTACGACCGGCCTCTTCTATTTCAATCAGGACATCAACTACGCCGAACAGCGCCTGCTGTCGGGCGGCGCGCTGACCGTATCGGGCGGCGGCCGCCAGAAACAGCGCACCGGGGGCGTCTTTGCGACCGTCGACTGGCGCCTTACCGAGCAACTGACCTTCAGCGTCGGCGCGCGTTATTCGGCAGAGGAAAAGGAGGTGGAAGTCCGCTCGATCGGCGTTGGCGGGTGCAATCTCGACACGCTGCGGTGCAGCTATGACTTCCGCGACAAGGACAGTTGGGACGGCTTCACGCCGCGCATCGGCATCCAGTTCAAGCCGACAGACGATACCTTGCTCTATGCGTCGTTTGCGAAGGGTTTTCGCAGCGGCGGGTACAACTTCCGCAACCTCAACCCCAACGTCGATCCGGGTCCGTTCGATCAGGAAAAGCAGGACGCCTATGAAATCGGCCTAAAGCAGGAAGTCGGCGGTTTCGCGCGTATCAACCTCTCGGGCTTCTATAGCCGGATCAACGGCACACAGCGGGAATTCCAGGCGCCTTTCGCGCCGTTCGGCAACTTCCAGATCATCACCAACGCGGCCGATGTGTCGATCAAGGGGATCGAGGGCGAACTGCTGGTGAAGCCGGTTTCCGGCCTGACGATCGCCGGCCAGTTCGGCTATACCAAGGGTAAATATGAGGACATTTTGTTCGACCTCAACGCCGACGGTGTCATCAATGACCGCGACTATGCGCTGAAACTGCCGCGCCTGTCGCCGTGGAGCTATGGCGGGTCGATCACTTATGCGACCAGCCTTGGCGGCGACTTTGATGCCGAAGCCCGCGTCGGTGCGAACCATCGCGATGCGGCCTTCTACAACGACCAGAACACCGGCCTGCTGCGCGCCGCAACGATGGTCGACGCCAGCCTCGCGGTCAAGCACGGGCGGGTGAAGGTGTCGGTTTACGGAAACAACCTCCTGAACGAGGCGACCTTCGGGACCGAGGCACCGCTGCCCTTCTTCGCCGGATCGACCTTCTCCCCGCTCAACAAGGGCCGGGTCTACGGGGTCGAAGTCGGATATAAATTCTAACCTCTCTCTCCCACTGGGGCCCGCCGTAAAAAAGCGGGCTCCATTTTTATGGGGCTCTCCATGACGAAATCACTCAAAGGGCGCGTCGCGCTCGTCACCGGCGCGTCGCGCGGCCTCGGCCGCGACATTGCGCTCAAGCTGGCCGGCCATGGTGCGTCGGTCGCGCTGCTCGACCGCAAGGCGCATTGGGCAGAAGATCTGGTCCAGCAGATCGCGGCCGAAGGCGGCAAGGCGATCGCGCTCGGTTGCGACGTGTCCGACGGTGCCGCGCTGCATGAAGCGTTTGATACCGCCGCGGCCGAACTCGGCGGGATCGACATCGTCGTCAACAACGCGATGTGGACCAAATATTCGCCGATCGAGGGCATCGACGCCGAAAGCCTCGACAAGATGCTCGGCGTCGGCATCGCCGGCATCATCTGGGGCACGCAGGCTGCGGCGAAGCACATGCGCGCGCGCGGCAGCGGATCGATCGTCAACATCGCATCGGTCTCCGCACACATGGGCCTCCCCAACGCGATGGTCTATTGCGGGATCAAGGCGGCGGTCGAGGGTATGACGCGCTCGTCGGCAATCGAACTTGCCCCCTCGGCAATCCGCGTCAACGCCGTCGCGCCGTCGACCGTCGCGACCGAAGGCGTGCGCGCGATGCTCGACGATGCGACCTTCGAGGCGCGCGTCGCGAGCACTCCGCTCGGCCGGCTCGGCGAAACCTCGGACATTGCCGAGGCGGTGCTCTTCTTTGCCGACAGCGATCGTTCGGGCTTCGTCACCGGCCAGTCGCTGCTCGTCGACGGCGGCATCTCGATCGCACTGCGTCAAGCGTAGATGCCCTCCGCGATCCCCGGGACGTCGAGCCCGCGGATCGCGGTGATCCGCCCGGCCTGAGGGTGATCGGCGACCAGCCGGTGCCCCGAATTGGCGATGCTCGTCAGATAGAGAATGTCGAGGTCGGGTCCGCCGAACGCCGGGCACGACGGATAGGGCAACGGCACCGGGATCGACCGCAGCAGCTTGCCTTCCGGCGAATAACAGCCGACCGCTTGCGCGAGCACCAGCGCGACCCATATCCGTCCCGCAGCATCGACCGTCGCGCCGTCGGCGCCCGATCCGCCATGCGTCTGGCAATCGACGAGGTCGTGGCGCGCCCCGATCGCGCCGGTCGCCTGGTCATAGGCGTAGCGGCGCAGCTTGCCGTCGAGGCTGTCGGCGAAATAGAGCGTGTCGCCGTCCGGCGAGAAACAGATGGCATTGCCGATCCCGATCCCGCTTTCGAGCCGGGCGGTCGCGCCGTCGGCATCGAGCCGGAACAGCGCGCCCGCACCCAGGGCATCGCCCGTTCGCATCGACGCGCAAAGGAAGCGACCGGCGCGGTCGGCCTTGCCGTCGTTCAGCCGCGTCCCCGCCGCCATCGGGGGGCGCGCCACCAGCGACGCCTCCCCGCTGCCAACGTCGAAGCGATAGAAACCGTCAGCCATCGCGACGATCAATCCGCCTTCGGCCAACCCGATGCTGCCGATGGGCTGCTCCAGCGTCCATTCGGCCTGATCGCGCCCCTCGGCATCGCTCGAATGAAGACGCCCCGCGGTGGAATCGACCCACCAGAGCCGCCCGCTGCGATGATCCCACAACGGACTTTCCCCGAGGCCGGCGACGCCGGCGTCCAGCAGTTCGATTTCGACAGGCATAGAATCTCCTTTTCGCCGCGACGATAGACGGCGACGCGGCGCGCACAGCGCATCGCGCGCTGCGGCTCCCGATTATTCCGGATGAAATGCTTATTCCGCCGCGATGGCGTATTCGTCGATATCCTCGTCGCCCGCCGGGCGCTGATCCTGTGGGAAACGCTCGTAATACTCGGCGATCGTCTCGCGCATCAGTTCGACATATTCGGCGCGACGCGGCGACAACCGTTCGGTCGTGCCACCGATACCAAGGACGAGCGGAATGCCGTGGATGCTGTTGCCCAGCGGCATCGCGATCGATGCAATCCCGGGCACCGGATGTTCGGGCCAGTAACAATAACCCGTGTGACGGATCCAGCGAATGCGGCTCATCACGTCATCCAGCGTGATCGCTTTGTCCGGATTAAGCTCGTAATAGTTGGAATATCGATAGATTTTGTCGATCTCACGGTCGCGCATCCGGCTCATCAGCGCCATTCCGGCCGTCGCATCCAGCATCAGCCGCATCTCGCCGGGATTGGGCGGGCGCTTGTGCGGATGATCAGGCAGGCGCATCGCCACATATTGGATGAACAGGTCGTTCTGTGTCGCCAGTACGATCGTTTCCTCGGTCTTGCGAAACAGCTCGTCGATCAGCCAGTTATAACCGCTACCGAAAGCGACATGGCCGTACAGCCAGCTTCCGAGCGAGGCGACCTGCAAGGTCGGCAGATAGGTTCGCGTCTTGCGATTATAGTTGAGGTAGCCCTCGATCACCATGCTCTTGAGCAGGTTGGTCGTGCTCGACTGCGGATATCCGAGCGCCGAATAGATTTCGTTGAGCCGCAGTGGCTCGCGCCGATCGCGGAACAGTTCGAGCACTTCGAAGGTACGCGAGGCCGATTTGACGGGTTTTCTCTTCATCTCTCCATCCCAACAACGAGAAGGCGTTATCGCCTTGAACGGTCGGTCTAATCGCCGTCCTCAGACGGTCTCTCATGAAGACATGATAACTTCAAAGACCGCCAAGCGGCCAAAACCGCGGCTTTCGCGGTCCATATCACATATGTGATTTCCTTGCGACCCTCAGGCGTGCGCCATGGCGGCCGTCAAATGCGCCGAAATACGCTCGCCCCAGGCGTGCCGAAGTCGCGGCGGACCATCGTGGCCCATCGTCTCGTCGACCTCGAAAGCGGCGCCCGGGATCGCTTCTGCGGTCTCGAAGGCGCGTGCCAGCGGGATCATCTTGTCGTGGCGACCGTGCAGGATCAGCGCCGGAACGCGAACGGCGCCGAGCGCCGAGCGCAGGTCCGGCGCAGCAAGGCTTGCGGCGAAATGGCGCGCGGTCCCGCCGGGAATTATGCCGTGCCGCCAAGCGGTCCGCGCCTCCTCGGCGATGCGCTCCGCGTCGAAATCCTCCGCCAGGCCGTTCGTCTGCGCGACCGCGAGCTGGCGCGTGACATAAGCGTCCTCATCGGGAATATTCTCGGCCATAAGCCGGTCGAGCGCTGCATCGGGGACCGCATCGGCCATCGACCGGCTCATCGCCATGACGAGCGCCAGACTCAGCACGCGATCGGCGTGCCGAACCGCAAGCTGCTGCGCCACGAGACCGCCGATCGAACGCCCGACAAAATGCGCCGACGCCATGCCCTCGGCATCCATCACCGCCAGCACATCGGCCGCCATGTCGTCGATGCCATAAGGCGGCCGGGCGTCGCCCGCACGCAGCGCCGCAGCCTTGATCGCATGAAGGTCGGGCATCGCGCCGGTCATCGCGGCAGATCGCCCCGTGTCGCGGCTGTCGATGCGGATTGGAACGAAGCCCGCGGCCACGATCGGGGCACAGAACCCATAGTCGAAATCGGTCGACGGGCGCCCCGCCCCCGCGAGCAGGATCACGGCCGGACCGCTCCCCGCCGCCATGCGCTGATAATGGATGCGAACGGGGCCGTTCATCGCAAAGGCCATGCGGCTTTCTCCTCGGCGCACCGTCTGCTCGGTATGCGTGGCTGACACCAGCGTGATGCGCCGGTCGCGCGACTTATCAGCATGGGGATAATCGCCGCGCCGCGCCTCCCGGCCCCTGCGTCCGCCGAACTCGCGCCTAAGGTGATGGTCCAGAAAGACGGGCGACCTGCCCGCCACGGAGAGGCGAATGACCGGCGACACTATCACCCACCCCGACGACGTCCGGCCGACGCGCATGCCCTATGGCGCGCTATCGCTGCTGATGATCGTCTACGCCTTCAACATGCTCGACCGGCAGATCGTGACGATCCTCGTCGAGCCGATGAAGGCCGACCTGAACCTCGCCGACTGGCAGATCGGGATGATCAGTGGCCTTGCCTTCGCGCTCTTCTATACCCTGCTCGGCATCCCGCTCGCCCGCATCGCCGATCGTGGCAACCGCGTCGGGATGATTGCCATCGCGCTGTTCGTGTGGAGCGGCTTTACCGCGCTCTGCGGCCTCGCGCGCAATTTCACCGAACTGCTGCTTGCCCGCATCGGGGTCGGGGTGGGCGAAGCGGGCTGCACCCCGGCGGCGCACAGCCTGATCACCGATTATGTCCCGCGCGAACAGAGAGGCCGCGCGCTCGCGCTCTATTCGCTGGGCGTTCCCGTCGGTTCGCTCGCAGGGCTCGTGCTCGGCGGCATATTGCTCGCGACCCTCGGCTGGCGTGCCGCCTTCCTGATCGCCGGGGTTCCCGGCATCCTGCTCGCGGTGATCGTGTGGTTCACCCTCGACGAACCGCGCAAGCGCGCCGTCACGACGCAGACCGCTACCCCGCATATGCCGCTGGGTCAGGTGCTCGCGACGCTGCGACGCCTGCCCAGCTTCTGGCTGATCTCCTTCGGCACCGCGATGGGCGCCTTCGGCTATTATGGACAGGCCTCCTTCTTCGGCTCGCTCTACATGCGCACGCATGTCGCCGGGATCGGTGCAATGGCCGCCGGTTGGGGTGTCCCGCCGACCGTCTTCCTCGGGCTCAGCCTCGGCCTGATCGTCGGCCTCATCGGCATGGTCGGCACCTTCGTCGGGGGCCAGCTCGCCGACCGTGCCGCGCGGCGCGGGATCAAGGGTTACACGCTGGTGCCGTCGACCTCGCTCGTGATTGCTGCGCCCCTGTTCGCAGGCGCCGCACTCGCGCCCACCGTCACGCTGTCCTTTACCTTCCTCAGCTGCGCGATCTTCGTTCATGCGCTCAACTATGGTTCGGTCTTCGCCTCGGTGCAGACGCTCGTCCCGGCGCGGGTCCGCGCCATGGCGTCGGCAGTGCAATTGTTCGTCACCAACGCGATCGGTCTCGCACTGGGGCCACTCTTCGTCGGCATCGCGAGCGACCTGCTCGCGCCGTCGCTCGGCAGCGAGCAAGGGCTGCGCGTAGCGATGGCGCTCGTCGCGCTACCGCTCGCGATCGGGTCACTGCTGTTCTGGCTGGCTGGCCGCCGGATCGAAGCCGACGAGGCGAAGCAGGAAGGCTGAGTCTCCCTTCGCTCCACAAAAAGCCCGTTCGCCATGAGCTTGGCGAACGGGCTTTTCGAAATATCGAAAATCTCAGCGGGTCAGTTCCGCAAAGCGCGACTTGTGGTGATCGCGGTCGCCATGCGCCAGATCGAGCATCATCTGGCGGCGGAGGTGATGACTGACGATCAATTCCTCGCTGGTACCGACCCCGCCGTGCAACTGCACCGCCTGTTGCGCAACCGCGATGCCACATTGCGCGACACGCACCTTCGCCGCGGCGATCAGCGACGACGCCTCGCCGCCGCTCGCAAGCTGCGATGTCGCGACCATCGTCAGCGCGCGCGCTTCTTCGCACGCGACGCTCATGTCGACGACCTTGTGCTGGACGACCTGGAAGCTGCCGATCGGCGCGCCGAATTGCTGGCGGGTGCGGACGTAGTCGAGTGTCGCTTCGACCGCCGCCTCCATCGACCCGACCGCCTCGGCCAGATGCGCGACGATCGCATGGTCGAGCGCGGCGTCGATGCGATCCGCGGCTTCGCCGATCGCTCCCACCGGAATGCCTGCGACGTCGGCAAGGTCGAGGCTACAATGGCGATGGCTGTCGACCGAGCGGAAACGCTGGACCGTCAGCCCGTCGGCGCTGCGCGGGACGAGGAACAGGCTGACGCCATCGCGCTCGCCCGAAATTCCCGCCGTGCGCGCCGATACCAGATACCAGTCGGCATCGGCTCCGTCATCGACATGCGCCTTGGCGCCGGCCAGCTTGAAGCTGTCGCCACCTGCCACCGCGCAGGTCGAAATGGCTGCAATATCAAATCCTTCCTCCTCGATCAGCGCCGCCGCGATCCGCACCTGCCCCGCGCCGAGCTGCTCGATCAGCGCAGCGCAATGGTCGCCACCGCCGGCGAGCAGCGCCGCCGGCAGCACGCAATGGCTGACATAGGCATCGGTCATCAGGTGTCGACCGACACCTTCCATAATCGCCATGACCTCGACCGGCCCACCGCCGATCCCGCCGTCCTCCTCGGCGATCGGCAGCATCAGCCACCCCAGCTCGGCCATCTGCGCCCAACGCCGCGCGGCACCTTCGGCACCTTCGGCGAGCCGTTTCAGCCGGTCGGCCGCGTTCCATTCGTCGGAGCCGAAGCGCAGGGCGCTGTCGTGCAGCATCTGCTGCTCGTCGTTAAAGGCGAACTGCATGGGTCTTCTCCCTCAAAGGCCGAGCGCGCGGCGCGCGATGATGTTACGCTGGATCTCGCTCGACCCGCCGTAGATGGTGGTGACGCGGGCATAGAGCGCGCCTTTCAGCGCAAAGGGCATGTCCTCAGGCAGCTCGCTGCGTTCGTCGAGCGCCGCAAAATGCTGCGCCTTCGGCCCCAGCGCCTCGACCCACAGCGCGGTCGCCTGCTGCGTCAGTTCGGACCAGCGCAGCTTGACCATCGACCCGCGCGGGCCGGAGTCGGCACCAGATGCGGCGTCGGCCATCAGGCGCAAAACCATCGCCTGCACCGCCATCGCCTCGATCTCGACCTGTGCCAGCCTCGCCTTGAACTCGGGTTTGTCGATCAGCAGGCCGTGTGCGGTCTTGCGGCGCGTCGCCGCCTCGCGCACCGCGCGCAGGGTCTGCGGCAGGAACATCGCGGTTGCCGCGGCGACCATGCGCTCGCGGTCGAGCAGCACCTTGCCGTAATTCCAGCCCATGCCCTCCTCGCCGACAACATTGGCGGCGGGAATGCGGACGTCGTCGAGGAACACCTCGTTCGTGTGATGCTTTTCGTCGAGTGTGTGGATCGGGCTGATGCGGATGCCCGGCGTGTCCATGTCGACGAGGATCAGCGAAATGCCCTGTTGCCGCCGGCCCTCGTTCGAGGTCCGCGCGAGCACGAACATGCGGTCGGCTACATGCGCGTAGCTCGTCCACATCTTGTGGCCGTTGATGACATACTCGTCCCCGTCGCGGTCAGCGCGGGTACGCAAGGCGGCAAGGTCGGACCCCGCGCCCGGCTCCGAATAGCCCTGACACCACCAGTCCTCGCCGCTGATGATGCGCGGCAGATAGAAATCCTTCTGCGCCTGACTGCCATAGGTGAAGATGATCGGGCCGATCAGTTCGAGCCCCTGATGGAATTGCGCGGGCGCATCGGCGGCCGAGGCTTCGGACCAGAAGATATGCAATTGCTGCGGCGTCCAGCCGGGGCCCCCATATTCCGTCGGCCATGTCGGCGCACCCCAGCCGCGCTCGGCGAGGCGGCGCTGATAGGCGATAAGGTTTTCCGGCGACAGGCGCAGCCCGGCACGAACGGTCTTTTTCCAGTCTTCGGGAATCGAGTTCTCGAAAAAGTCGCGTACCTCCTGCTGAAACTCCCGGTCTTCGGGCGCCAGGTCGAGAATCATGATCGCATCTCCCATCAATTACAGCGGGCTTAGCCGCAGCATCGGCCCGCTGGCTCGCGGGCGGGGAGAGATCGCGCCAATTTCGCAAATGTGATTGTCGGCCCGTGCGCCCTGCGACGCTTCGCGCCCGCGCGCGACTGGGCAATCTTCGAAATCAATAAAGTCACTAAAGGAGAGGTTTCATGCACGGCCTGATGCAGGCGCAGCCATTGACCACCGCGATGCTGATCCGGCACGCGGCGACCAACCATCCGCGTCGCGAAATTGTGTCGCGCCGCGCCGATGGATCGCTCGAGCAGTCGGACTGGCAGACGGTCGAACGCCGCGCGCGCCACATCGCCGCCGGGCTCGTCGACCTCGGGTTGAAGCCCGGCGACCGCGTTGCGACGCTGGCATGGAACCGCCTTCCCCACCTCGAACTCTATTATGGCGTCAGCGGCGCCGGCATGGTGCTGCACACCGTCAATCCGCGCCTGTTCCCCGAACAAGTCCGCTACATCATCGACCATGGCGGCGCGCGTGTCCTGTGCGTCGATCCAGACCTTCTGCCGGTCGTCGAACCGCTACTCGCCGAACTGCCGAAGATCGAACGCGTCATTGTCCTCGCCGAACAGGCCGACATGCCCGCGACTGCGATCGCCGACCCGATTTCGTACCAGAGCCTGACCGATGGCCCGCGCGCGATCCCGAACTGGCCCGAACTCGACGAGAACAGCGCCAGCGCGCTCTGCTACACCAGCGGAACGACGGGCAATCCGAAGGGCGTCCTCTACAGCCACCGGTCGACCGTGCTGCATGCGATGAGCGCGCTCGCCAATGACAGCATGTCGCTGGGGGCTGCGGACTCGATCCTCGTCGTCACCCCGCTCTTTCACGTCAACGCGTGGGGAATCCCCTATTCGGCGGCGATGGCGGGGTCGAAGCTCGTCCTGCCCGGATCGGCGCTCGATCCGGTATCGCTCTATGAACTGATGCGCGACGAGGGCATCACCTTCTCGCTCGGCGTGCCGACTATCTGGTTCGCCTTCCTCGATCACCTCGAACGCGAGCGCGCGATCGAGGATCGCAAGGCGCTGAAGCTCGACCGGATATTCACCGGCGGCGCCGCGACGCCGCGCTCGCTGATCGAAGGTTTCCGCAACCTGCTCGGTGTCGAGACGATGCAGGCGTGGGGAATGACCGAGACCAGCCCGGTCGCGACCGTGTGCCGCCCGCTCGCCCATCACGCGGACCTTGATGAGGAGGCGCAGATCGACCTTCGCGCGATGCAGGGCCGCTCGGTGTTCGGCATCGAACTGCGTATCGAGGATGAGGACGGCAACGAACTGCCCCGCGACGGCGAAGCCGCCGGCCTGCTCAAGGTGCGCGGTCCATGGGTGCTCAGCGCCTATCACGGTCAGGCGGCGGGCAGCGCTCTCGACGCGGGCGGTTGGTTCGACACCGGCGACATCGCCAGGATCGACCCCGACGGCTTCCTCCAGATCACCGACCGCGCGAAGGACGTCATCAAGTCGGGTGGCGAATGGATTTCATCGATCGATCTCGAAAATGCCGCGGTCGCGCATTCCAAGGTCACCGAAGCCGCGGTGATCGGCGTCGCGCATCCCAAATGGCAGGAACGCCCGCTGTTGCTCGTCCAGCTTCACGCCGGCGAAGCCTGCACGAAAGACGAGATCATGGCGCATCTCGCCGACAAGGTCGCGCGCTGGTGGCTGCCCGACGATGTGATCTTCGTCGAGAAATTGCCGCACACCGCAACGGGCAAGCTGCTCAAAACCGAGCTGCGCAAGCGCCACGGCGATCATTTCGCCGCGGCGGCGGATGCGGTTACCTGATCGCGAAGACGTGATACATCGGGCCGTCGTCGGTGCGCATGCCATTGGCGATCGCGACGGTCCGGTTGAGCCAGTCATAATCGGGGTGACCGGTGACGAAGCGCGGCGTCGTGCGGAGATAGAGATCCTCATAGGGCCCCGGCTCGCGCCGCGCGAAACGCTCGGCCGCCTCGGGCGAAGTCGGGGTCATCAGCCCGGTATAATGCATCGCGATCCGCGCCCCGTCGTCGGTTTCGAGCGAGGTGCGCACGTCGATCATCATCGTCCCATCTTCGCGCCATGTCACCCAGTCGGCGCCGTCGGGCATCACGCGCCCGCGCAGGCGCGGCCCCTCGAACGTCCCGCCGTGCACCGGAAAAATCCCCATCCGGTCCTCGCCCCCGATCGGCTGCGCTTTGTCATAAGCAACATTCAACTGCATCATGAACAGCGGCTCCCATGCCAGTGTCTCGATTCCCATCATTTCTCTCCCTTCGCCGCCGCACCGAACAGCGCATAGACCGGATCGTCGGGCCACGGGCGCCCGACCGATTTGCGGTGCGCGAACCGCTCGGCCTCGCTCTTGTCCGGCGCCGGGCGTTCGTCGATCCAGTCGAAGACGACGACCCGGTCCGCCACCCGCCATTCGCCAGCCCGCTTTTCGAAGCGGTCGACATAGCGGCCCGCCATCATCAGTTCGACCAGCCCGCCCTCGCTGCCCGGCTGGCGTTGCAAGGCGGTGAAATAGCTTTCAACCGCCGCCTCATTGCTGCGCAGCTCGATCAGGATATTATGGATCTGGTGAATACCCCGCTCGATCAGCGGCAGCGTCTGCATCGCCCAGTCGATAAAGCCGTCGGTCGTCCCGTTATAGGCGCCATGATCGTCGGTACCGCCGGGCCAGCATGCCGATCGCAACATCGCCTCATCGGCGCGGTCGATCCCGCGGCAGTAACGATAGATGCAATCGCGGATCATCTCGCGATCCCACAGTTTATCGATGTCGGCGTCCATGGCCTGCACGTCTCCCAAGCTATTTCGGCCGAATGTGCCCCATCGGCGCGCGCGGCCAAAATCGCGCCGCACCGGGGGCCGCATTATCCTGTGGGAGATGAACGGCAGGCGCGCCGCGCGTCAGGCGGCGCGCTCGAAGATCGCGGCGATGCCCTGCCCACCGCCGATGCACATCGTCTCGAGCCCGTAACGGCCGTCGCGGCGCACCAGCTCGCGCGTCAGGTTA